>ERZ1026882.168-NODE-168-length-48621-cov-95.902689_pt1 | contig 48621 bp, 43 predicted proteins | sample MGYA00380171_ERZ1026882 | MGnify/ENA primary metagenome ERZ1026882 (study PRJEB33269, sample SAMEA4719807) | human gut metagenome | biome: human-associated habitat; feature: organic feature; material: feces | place: Cameroon | collected 2013-10 ...
CGCCCTCTGCAGAGATGGCGATGAAGACATTGCGCTGCTTTTCCGGCATCTGGCGTAGAAGGGTCTCGTAGGTGTCTTTTCTGCAAAGATACAACTTTTATTCCGATTATCATAAAGTGATTATCATAAAATGATAATGAAATAAGGAATTTTATCATTTGACGATTATCATAAACTAATAATTATGATATGGAGACTTCTCTAATGTCAATAGAAAAAAGGGTTGCAATCCTCGAAAAGATGGATTACAACCCTTTATACCTTATTATATATAAGAGTTAAGATAACTCTATCATATATTCAAATGTGGAAGCTGATTACAGTTGAGCCAACTCTACAACCTTATCTACTGCAGCGCTCAAGCCGTCCTTGTTCTTACCGCCAGCCTGAGCATAGTGAGGCTGACCGCCACCGCCACCCTGAATCAACTTGGCAGCTTCGCGAATCATCTTACCTGCGTTCAAACCGTGATCCTTAACCATATCATCGCTGAACATTACGCTGAGCATAGGCTTGTCGTTATAAACAGAACCTACCACGCAGATCATGTTCTCAGGCAAAGCCTCGCGAACCTTGAATACCAAATCCTTGGCAGCTGCTGGCTCCATTGGCAATACGGCTGTAACAACCTTCACGCCGTTGATTTCTCTTGCATTCTCTACAAGCTTATCCTTGGCACGCTCCACAGCCTGAGCCTGGAACTTCTCAACATCCTTCTTCAAGGCATCGTGCTCGTCGATGTACTTTCTGATGACACCCTCAAGATCCTTGGCGTTGTTGAACAAGCCCTTCAAGGCTACGATGGTATCCTGCAAGCCGTAGATAGCCTCCTCGCAAGCCTTGCCTGTCAAAGCCTCGATACGGCGGATGCCGGCTGCTACGCTGCTCTCAGAGATAATCTTGAAGAAACCAATCTTACCGGTGCTCTTGGCGTGAATACCACCACAGAACTCGGCAGATGGACCGAAGCGAACCACGCGAACCTTGTCGCCATACTTCTCGCCGAAGAGGGCGATAGCGCCAAGCTCCTTAGCCTCCTCGATAGGAGTATCGCGGTGCTCATCCAATGGATAGTCGGCACGGATCATCTCGTTTACCATGTGCTCTACCTTGCGGAGCTCCTCATCAGTTACCTTCTGGAAGTGAGAGAAGTCGAAACGCAAGGTGTCCTTATCTACATAAGAACCCTTCTGCTCTACGTGCTCGCCCAAAACCTGCTTCAGACAGTAGTCGAGCAAGTGGGTAGCTGTATGGTTGGCAGCGCTTCCCTCGCGGCTCTCGATATCTACGCAAGCCATGAAATCAGCGTTTACATCCTTTGGCAACTCCTTTACGATGTGGATGCTCTGGTTGTTCTCGCGCTTGGTGTCGATAACCTGGATGGTCTCATTCTCGCTAACGAGTACACCCTTGTCGCCAACCTGTCCACCCATCTCACCATAGAATGGAGTGTTGTCGAGTACCAGCTCATAGAAACTGTTCTTCTTCTGAGTCACCTTGCGATAGCGGAGGATGTGGCACTCATATTCTGTATAGTCGTAACCTACGAAATTCTGGTCGCCTTCCTGCAATACCTCCCAGTCACCGTTCTCGACGGCAGCAGCATTGCGGGCACGTTCCTTCTGCTTCTTCATCTCCTCATCGAAGCCGGCTGCATCAACGGTGTAACCATTCTCACGGCAGATCAACTCTGTGAGGTCGAGAGGGAAACCATAGGTATCGAAGAGGCGGAAAGCGCTCACGCCGTCGAGCTGAGTCTCGCCATGAGCCTTGAGCTCGTCCATATCGCCATTGAGGAGGTTGATACCCTTCTCCAAGGTGCGGAGGAATGAATCCTCTTCCTCTTTCATCACGCGGGTGATGAGCTCCTGCTGAGCTGGCAACTCTGGGAAGGCTGCACCCATCTGCTCTACCAATACATTGACGAGCTTGTACATGAATGCCTGCTTCTGACCGAGGAATGTGTAAGCGTAACGTACGGCACGGCGCAAGATACGGCGGATTACGTAACCAGCCTTGGCATTGCTTGGCAACTGGCCGTCGGCGATAGAGAAGGCTACGGCACGGAGGTGGTCGGCGCAAACACGCATAGCGATGTCGATCTTCTCCTGCTCATCCTTACCCTCACCATTCTCACCTGTAGGAGTAGTGAAGCCATACTTCTTGCCAGAGATAGCCTCGATTTCCTTGATGATTGGCTGGAAGATATCTGTATCATAGTTAGAGTGCTTGTCCTGCAACATGCGAACCAAGCGCTCGAAGCCCATACCTGTATCGATAACGTGCATTGGGAGAGGTTCGAGAGAACCGTCAGCCTTGCGGTTGTACTGCATGAACACGATGTTCCAGATTTCGATGACCTGAGGGTTATCCTTGTTTACCAATTCGCGGCCTGGCACCTGAGCCTTCTCCTCTGGAGTACGAGAATCCACGTGAATCTCTGAGCAAGGACCGCAAGGACCTGTTTCGCCCATCTCCCAGAAGTTGTCGTGCTTGTTACCATTGATGATGTGGTCGGCTGGCACGTGCTTAGCCCAGTAACCTGCAGCCTCGTTGTCGCGTTCCAGACCTTCCTCCTTGCTACCCTCGAATACGGTAACATAGAGGTCGGCAGGGTTGAGCTTCAAAACTTCAGTAAGATACTCCCATGCCATATCGATGGCACCCTCCTTAAAGTAGTCGCCGAAGCTCCAGTTACCGAGCATCTCGAACATGGTGTGGTGGTAAGTATCGTGACCAACCTCTTCGAGGTCGTTGTGCTTACCGCTTACACGGAGACATTTCTGAGTATCAACACGACGTACATCCTTGCCTGGGTCTTTTGTACCGAGGATGATGTCTTTCCACTGGTTCATACCAGCGTTTGTAAACATCAGCGTTGGGTCATCCTTGATAACCATAGGTGCTGATGGAACAATCTTGTGGCCTTTACCTTCGAAGAATTTCTTGAAGGATTCGCGCACTTCATTAGCTGTCATCATATCTATTTTATATTTATCTTTAATTTCTATTTCCTGTTTGGAAGAGGGGATGGCGACATCCTCTCTTTGAATTATTTTTGCCCTTTAGGGCATTTTCTCCCCAAAAACTTTGCAAAGATAAGAAGAATTGTTTAATTTTGCAACTAAATTAATTATTTTTGAAATTTAAGTGGGTAAAATATGGCATTAAATACAGATAAACCGGTGAAATTATACTACTCCATCAAAGAAGTAGCTGAAATGATAGGGGTGAATGAATCTACTCTGCGTTATTGGGAGAAGGAGTTTACCTTTATCAAACCGAAGGTTACTGCCAATAAGGTGCGTCAATATACGGAGAAGGATATTGAGCAGATTAAGGTGATCTATTCGCTGATTAAAGTGAAGGGATTCAAAATTGCTGCTGCCCGGAAATATCTCCAGCAAAACCGTTCCGGTGCTGATAAATCATCGGAAGTTCTGGATACTTTGATTAGCGTGAGAGATCAGTTGAAAGACTTGAAAAAGCAAATCGATACATTGGTCTAAGCTGGGAACTGTTTTTATTTTAGCACTGTTTTTTAGGCACGGATTATGTAGATTGCACGGATTTAATATTATGAATATGATATTCCAATATGGAGGATTATAGAATATTCTGATATTAGGAATACAAAAGAGGAATAAGATAATGGGAATGAAACCTGCTTGGAGGTTTTTGTTTTTCCCTTATCCTATTCCTCTTTTTTAAAAGAAATCTTCTTTTATAGAAATCTTCTTTTTGTTTTATCTAAATCTTCCTTTTTGATGGCGGAAGATTACCAGCAATCTTCTCCGAATGCATCAAGAAGCGTTACTTTGGCAGCTTCTTTCTTGGTGAGTTGCTTGCTCCATTTTACACGATTCTTGGTTGATGCTCCTTCGCCTTTGTTGCCATATTCTGCATAACGGGCAGTTTCTTCATTCTTGGCATTATTCCAGTTGTGCCATCCTTCTGGACGGATATGTTTGCCCAGTTCACAATCCATGAAAATGGTGGCTGCAAATGGACGCCAAGGACGGCCTAAATATACTTTGTCCACATCCTTGTCGGCTGTCAGTCTGCACTTGTAGAAGACATAGCCGTACTTCTGACCTGCTGGGGTAGAGGCTGCTGTGATATAGCTGTTTGCCTTGCTGTGGATTTCGCAATTCTGGAACCAGGCAATACTTGGACCGAAGATGAAATCAGTTGTTCCCTCGATATAGCAGTCGTAGAAAGCTACTCTTGTGCCACCTACGCCAGTATAGACTGTATCCTGATTGCCCAATAAGCGGCAGTTTTGTACCAGGATATGGTCGCCTTCTGTATGCAGGGCTACTGCCTGTCCTAACTTGGCTGCATTATTTTCAATGGTGATATCCTTGAGCGTGATGTAGCTTCCTTGAACCTTGAGGGTATAGGTGCGGAAGGTGCCCATCGGTTTACCTTTTACGGCTGCTTCTGAATCCAGACCGCCTACTGGCATCTTGATGTTGGCATGGTCATCCCACGTAATGATGGTGTTGTCACGGTCTTCACCACAGATGGTGATGTTGGTGAGCCACGATGGGATGATGAGCTTTTCCTTATACACTCCTTTTTTTACATAGATGACCTTGGTATAGTCCATGAAGGCTCTGCAGACTTCGATGGCTTCGTCGATGGTGCGGAATTCACCTGTTCCATCTCGGGATACTACCAGGGTATCCGGGTTGTCATACTTGTTGGCGGCAAGCACTGGCCATGCCGCCAAGAATAGCATCATTGCTAATAATACCTTTTTCATTGTTTACAGTAGATTTATATTGAATTATAATATTCTCTGCACATCCTGTAAGTCCTCGATATTCTTGAGCATATCGGTAATCTTCTTGACCTCATCTCTATCGTGGACACGTAGTTCGATGGTACCGTCGAAGATACCATTGTCGCTGCTGATGGTAAGCTTGTGGATATTGACACCCAACTGGTCGCTGATAACCTTGCTTACATCAAGCAACATGCCCTTGCGGTCGATGCCCTGTATCTCGATGGTTGCATCAAAGAGTAGCTGCTTGTGCATGTCCCATTTGGCATCTACGATGCGGTTGCCATAGCTGGATTTCAACTTGGCTGCTACCTGGCAGGCACGCTTGTGTATCTCTATGCGGTTCTTGTTGTCGATGAATCCCATGATGTCATCTCCAGGGATGGCATGGCAACAGGTAGGGAAGATAAACTGGTTGATGTTTTCTTCTGTGATGATCAGCGGTTTCTTCTTATTGAAATCCTTGCCCACAATGAAGAGTTCTTCCTTTTTCTCTGTGCCGGTTTCCTGCTTTTTCTCCTTGCTCTTGCTGCCGAGGAATGGGATATAGTTGCGCCAACTGCTGGATTGTTTTTCCTTCTTGTTCTTACCCTGCAGTTCGTCGAGATCCTTTTCTCCTAAGATGATGGTATGGTTGCCTAAAGCCAGGAAGAAGTTCTCATGCTTCTGGATGTTATGGAAGTCGCAAAGTTTATCTACGATAGACGTTGTTGTCTCCATCGCATTCTTCTGGAGCCACTCGCTGAGTACTTCCTCACCTTTCTTCTGTATCTCACGGTTGTCTCGTCTCAGAATGGCCTGTATCTTGCTTTTTGCCTTGGCTGTGCTGACAAAGTTGATCCATGCTGGTTGTACATGCTGGCTTTTACTGGTCAGAATTTCCACCTGGTCGCCACTCTGCAACTTATGGCTGAGCGGAACCAGTTTATGATTGACCTTGGCACCGATACAATGGCTTCCCAAGAAGGTATGGATCTGGAAAGCGAAGTCGAGTGCAGTACAGTCGGCTGGCATGGTCTTGATTTCTCCCTTAGGAGTGAAGACGAAGATTTCTGATGCAAAGAGGTTGAGTTTGATGGCATCAAGGAAGTCCATGGCATCCGGTTGTGGGTCATCCAGAATTTCCTTGATGGTGCCGAGCCAGTCGTTCAGCTCGTTTTCATCCTCAGTATATTCGTTTTCTCCCTCTTTGTATTTCCAGTGTGCGGCAAATCCCTGTTCTGCCACTTCGTCCATGCGGTCTGAACGAATCTGTACTTCTATCCAGCGTCCCTGCTTACTCATCAGGGTGACGTGGAGGGCCTGATAGCCATTTGCTTTCGGATGGTTGAGCCAGTCGCGCAGACGATCTGGATGACTCTTGTATATCTTGCTGATGGCTACATAGATATTGAAGCATTCGTTCACCTCGTTTGCCCTTTCTTTAGGGGTAAAGATGATGCGGACTGCCAGAATATCGTAGATTTCGTCGAACGAGACATGCTTGTTCTGCATCTTGTTCCAGATGGAATAAGGGCTCTTTACACGGGCTTTGATCTTGTATTCTACGCCCAACTTATCGAGTTCTTCACGGATAGGGGCGGTAAACTGTGCAAAGAGATTGTCACGCTGTGCTTCTGTATCTGCAAGTTTATGCTCTATGTTGGCATATTCCTGCGGGTGGTCGTATTTGAAACTGAGATTCTCCAACTCCGTCTTGATCTTGTTCAGTCCCAGGCGGTTAGCTAATGGAGCATAGATGTAGAGCGTTTCTCCGGCAATCTTGTATTGTTTGTTTGCCGGTTGGGAAGCGAGGGTACGCATGTTGTGCAGACGGTCGCAGATCTTGATGAGGATGACACGGATATCATCGCTCATGGTGAGCAGGAGTTTCTTGAAGTTTTCTGCCTGCGCAGAAGCCTTATCTCCAAAGATACCACCGCTGATCTTGGTCAGTCCATCTACAATCTGTGCTATTTTAGCACCGAAGATATTGGTGATGTCTTCTACTGTATAGTCAGTATCTTCCACCACGTCATGGAGCAGGGCTGCACAGATACTGGTAGAGCCTAATCCCATTTCTTCGCAGGCGATTTGAGCCACGGCGATAGGGTGCATGATATATGGCTCACCAGAGAGTCGTCGTACTCCTTTGTGAGCTTGTCGTGCAAAGTTGAAAGCTTTCGTTACGATATCTACTTTCTTGCGGTGGCGTGAAGCCACGTATGTGTCTATCAAATGCTGGAAAGCATCATTGATGAGCTTGTTGTCAGCCTGCTCTCTTTCCAGTTCCTTCAAGTTCTGATCGTTCATGGTTTTACCCTCCTGCTGAAATTTTTAGTTGATGAATCAGTATGTGTTGTCTGTCGGCAAATCAAGGTGTTTTACTTCACCTTGATCTTCTTGCCGGCACGTATTGTGTTACCAGAAATACCATTCAGTTTGCGAAGTTTCTTCACGGTCGTGTGATTGCGTGCTGCTATTTCTGATAAGGTGTCGCCATTCTTGATGGTTACACTCTTGCTGCGAGTTGTCTTTTTCTTTTTTGATTTCTTGCTCTTTCTGCTGTAAGAGCTTCTACTTTTTGAACTGTAAGAAGATCTGCTACGGCTATAACTGTAGTGGCGGCCTACAGATGGTGTATCTTCCTTGACATCCACTACATCGCGCTTCAACAGCAGTTCATCGGTCTTGAAGTTGTAGATAGAGTCTTCATTGTCGATGAATGCTCCCACGAGAGATTCTGGCAGACGTACGGTCTTAGGCTTGTTGAGTCCGTTGACGATGTCGCGGCGGTATTCTGGGTTGAGGTTGCGCAGATGTTCGATATTGATATTCAATACCTGTGCAATCTGCTCTAAGTGAAGATCTCTGTTTACTACCACGGTGTCAGTCTTGGCTGGCAACTCTGTGACCATCGGACAGATATTATGCTCGCAGTAGTAGTTCATGATATAGTTGGCTGCGATGAATGCTGGTACATATCCACGGGTCTCCTTTGGGAGGTATGGATAGATGCTCCAGTAGTCAGCGGAACCCTTGGCACGGTGGATGGCCTGGTTTACCTTACTTGGACCGCAGTTGTAGGCAGCGATTACCAATCCCCAGTCATCGAAGATCTTATAGAGATCACTCAGGTAGTGGGCTGCAGCATAAGATGCTTTCACCGGGTCGCGGCGCTCATCTACCAATGAGTTTACTTCCAGTCCATAGCGCTTGCCAGTGGCCAGCATAAACTGCCAGAGACCTGTGGCACCTACTCTTGAAACAGCCTTCGGATTGAGCGCTGATTCAATGACTGGCAGATATTTCAATTCCAAAGGCAGGTTGTATGCCTCCAAAGCCTCCTCGAAGATAGGCATGTAGAAATTGCTGGCTCCCAACATAAAGCTGACAGAGCGGCGTAACTTGCCGCTATAGCGGTCGATGAATTTCTGTACCACCTCATTGTATGGCATCTCTATGATGGTAGGGAGTCTCTTCAGGCGGTCGATATATACCTCTTTAGGGTATGTACGGTTTTCGTCCTTGTAGTTGCATGCTGTATCCAGCATCATATATGTCTGAGCATTGTAGAGATGGAGCAGGCTGTCGAGATTGTCCTCCAAACCGGTAGGAACTTCGATTTCTTCTGCTTTTCCGTCTTTGTCTGTTACGGTGATTACATCATCGTTGTCACCGTTTTCGGTTTGCGCTTGCATTCCGGTAGAACAGCTAAGCAATATAGCTGCAAATATGATTACTTTCTTCATTCTGATATAATGGTCTATTTTGCTTTTTCGATTTTCTTATATATATAATAATGTATATAGTTTCTTCCCGTAATGTTTTTCCCTTTTCCTGAATGGGTATTTCCCTTTTCCTGAAGAGGCAGGAAGGTTTTCTTTAGAATGTGAGAGAACATTGCAGGCCAAGCGTAGAAGAACGCAATGGGTTGCGGGTTCTCTGGTTGTTGTTGATTACCGTAGGCTCTACTCTGAGCGACAGGTCGTCTGAGATGTCAAATTCAGAGAGGGAAGCATCCACGTATGCATCAATGACGGAGAAGGCATATACGCCTATCATCACAAACATACTCATGTCTCTCCATCTGCGATAGCGGTCTTTGCGTTTGCGGAAGATTTCCTTATATCGCTCTATATTGCTGGCATCTATTTGGGCTCCCAAGTGCAAGAACTGGTTGTAGCTCTGTGTGTTGGGGTCATCGTCCATGATGTCCAGATATGCCTGTGAGTAGTCATGATACATCTGGTTGTTCCAGCTCATGGCATAGGCACATCCCACGAAGCCGCCGTAGATGATAGGCAGCTTCCAGTATTTCCTGTTGTAAATCTGTCCTGCACCCGGCAATACGAGAGCAAGCCACATGGCACGCTTGGTGTCTGGTCTCCAGGTGGCCCAGTTGCGCTTCTTTCTCAGCGCTTTAGGGGCGAGTGCTTTGCTCAGGGAGGCACTGTCGATGGTAATCGAATCCTCCAGGCTCAGGCTTTCTACGGCGAGTGAGTCCTTTTGTGCCATCGCCTGTGTTGTGCCCAGCCATAGCAGTGCCATGATGCAGATATGTGATAACTTGAAATTCACTTTCTTAATTTTTGTTTTGGTTTAATTGGTCGAAAACGCTCATGATGCGCTCCAATTCTTCCTCGTTGGCGAAAGGAATGCTGATTTTTCCCTTGCCCTTTGGTGAACAGGTGAACTGTACTTTGGTGTTGAGGAATTTAGAAAGACGGTCTTTCAGCATCGTAAACTCCTCTGGTACCTGTGACTTGGATGTGATCGTCTTCTTGCCACTCTCGATGTCCTCACCGTTTTTCAGGTGCTGCACCATTTCTTCTACCTTTCTAACTGAGTAACCGTTTTTCTGGATTTCCTTGAAGAGTTTGATTTGTAGCGACGGACTGTCAAGTGCAAGCAGTGCACGGCAGTGTCCCATGTCGATTTCCTTCTTCTGCAATGCCATCTGTACTTGGGCAGGCAGTTTCAGCAGGCGGAGGTAGTTGGCAATGGCTGCTCTACTCTTGCCCACGCGCTCGGAAATCTTCTCTTGTGTCATTCCCTCGTTTTCCAGGAGATGCTCATAGGCAAGGGCGATTTCGATGGCGTTGAGGTCCTGGCGCTGGATATTCTCCACCAAAGCCATTTCCATCACGTTCTCGTCGCTGATGGTGCGGATGTAGGCAGGGATAGCCAGGAGACCAGCCAGTTGGGACGCTCTCCATCGGCGCTCACCGGCGATAATCTGGAATCTGTTTTCCGATACCTGTCTCAGGGTGATGGGCTGGATGATACCGATAGCCTTGATGCTTTCAGCCAGTTCGTGCAAGGCTTCCTCGTCAAACTCACGGCGAGGCTGGTTGGGGTTCGCTTCTATCTGGTCGAGCGCTATCTCATTGATGGTGCTGCTGCCCTGGGTGCGAACGCCTTCTGTTGATATCAATGCATCGAGTCCACGACCCAAGGCATTGCTTTTCGTTCCGTTATTGTATTTCTTATGTACTGCCATTATGTTGTTTTTAAGTGAAGAGTGAAGAATTCTCTTGTCTTTACTTGTTAACTATTCTTGTTGATGATCTCTTTTGCCAGTGCCAGATGGTTCTTGGCACCGTTTGACTCTGCATCGTAGAGGATGACAGGGAGACCGTGACTTGGACTTTCGCTCAACTTCACGTTGCGCTGGATGACACTCTTGAACACCAGTTCCTGGAAGTGTCGTTTTACCTCGTCATAGATCTGGTTGGCAAGGCGGAGACGGCTGTCATACATGGTGAGCAGGAATCCTTCGATTTCCAGTTTCGGATTCAGCTTACTCTTGATAATCTTGATGGTGTTGAGCAGTTTGCTGATACCTTCAAGAGCGAAATATTCGCACTGTACCGGGATGATGACGCTGTCGGCTGCGGTAAGCGAGTTGACAGTGATGAGTCCCAGTGAAGGAGAACAGTCGATGAGGATATAATCATAATCATCGCGGATAGGTTCCAGCAAGGTCTTGATTACTTTCTCACGGTTCTTAAGGTTGAGCATTTCTATTTCAGCACCCACCAGGTCGATATGGCTTGGGATAATGTCCAAACCGTCAATATCGGTGGTATATATCGCATCGCGGACATCGGCATGGTCGATGATACATTCGTAGAGCGAGCAGTCCACCTCCTTGATATCGACACCCAAACCGCTGGAGGCGTTTGCCTGAGGGTCAGCGTCAACAACGAGGACAGTCTTCTCCAATGTGGCCAGCGATGCAGCCAGATTGATAGTAGTTGTAGTCTTTCCTACACCACCTTTTTGATTAGCTAATGCGATAATTTTTCCCATTTTCTATATGTTATAATAGTGAAAATCGATGCAAAGATACATATTTTCTTTGAAATGAGCAAGGAATACGGAAAAATCTTTTATAACAGCTTATTTACAAAGGGATTAACGCAATTCGATTCGCAATAAAAGTGAGCAAAAAACTAGGTTATGAACCAAAAACGTGAACCAAAATGATGAACGAACAGCATTTTTATAAGGAAATTGAAGCCCATTTCTGTCTTAGAACCAACAAGACTAAAAAGCCAGAAATGATTTATCTAGTTGCACGCATTGATGGCAAGCAATATAAGCTATCATGCGGTGTGAAAGTGTACCCTAACCACTGGCATAGGGGCATAGCAGAAGAAAGTAACCTCCTTTCTAAGCGTGACAATGCCAATAATAAAATAGCAAACGAAAAATTAACAGTTATTCTTGATGATTTTTCCAAATTTAAGCATTATCTTTGCAGCTGTGATACAACAATCACCGATATGGGCGTATTGCTCAAATCATACATATATAAAAGAAATATAGTTATGGTTAACGAAGTTAGAAATAAAGAAAAGAGTGTAGTAGCATTGATTAAAGAAGCCTTTGAAGAACAGTATAAGGTGAATAAGCCAAATGTTACAGAAGACTCAATGAAACAAGCTAGAAGTGGCTTAAACCTTTATGTAGATTTCCTAGAAGGACTAAGTAAGGAAGAACAAGAGATAGCATTTACTAGAACTGGCTTTTTGCTGTGGCGTAAATATATAGTTAATAGGGTGAATGACCCTAACGTTAGCTATGGTGCAAAGACAGCTAACACTCATGGGGGATTGATAAAGAGCTTGATTAATGATGTGCTATATAATAAGTCAAATCTAAAGAATGTAGAATCAGTAACATGGACACCAATAAAAGATACAAGAAAGCAACAAGAAATAGGACACTTTGAACTGTTACCAGACGAACTAGATAAGGTCAAGGCTATCGTATTTGATGAAAAGAAAAAAGACGGAGCAATTATGAGAGAAGAAGTAAAGAATGGGCAATATAGAGATTTGTTCATTTTACAAACTCTATGCGGTTTGCGTGTTTCAGACTTAAAGAAGTTGATAGATGGTGATTATAAAGTAGGTGAGGAGAATGGACAACAGTACTATCTAGTTGAAACAGAGAAGAATGGGAATACAGCCTATGTAATGCAAACAGAAGAATTAGACAAGTATTTAAAGATAGTTAGAAGTAGCGAGTTAAAGAAATTTAAAAACCAATATTATAATGATAGAGTAAAGACAATATGTAGAAGGGCTGATTTAAATCGTATCATAGAGCGCAAAGATACTCAAGGGAGAAATACGAATAATCCTTTGTATGAGGTTGTAACTTCCCACTGTGCCAGATATACCTTTATTCGCACGAAATACCATGAGGGCTATACTGAAATGGAAGTAGGCAAGATGGTAGGACATAAAGACGATACTATGGTTAAAAAGGTGTATAATAAGAAAACAGATGAAGACTTTATGCACCAAATAAGCAACGGCAAGGCTAGAGTAGAAGGCAAAAAGGCTACTGGACTAGCTAAAGAGTCTATTGTAACTAATAAGCAACAAAAGAAGACTACTGTAATAAATGCCTTCTTTGCCTATGATGATATAGTGGCTTTGATGGATATGAAAGAATCTGGTATCTCTATATATGATGATTTAAGTCTTGATAGAGCTAGGTGTATTATCAAGAAGTCTGTAAATAAGGCTACACTAGACAAAGCTATAAAGATGCTTCAAAATACAGATAAAGATGCAGTTAGACACTTCAAGGAGCAAGTAGCATCTATAAATAGTTTCGTTTGGGAAATTGGCAAACACTTTGCAGACCCTAAACTGTATATGATGTACCAGTACAAGCAGAATAAGCTAGGAATATTAGATAAAAAGCCACTTGATGAAGAAACACTAGATAGGATATGGCAACAAGAACTAGTCAATAGTGAAGAGTTGCTATAGACCTAGCTAATGTTGCTATAGACTAAACAGAAAAAGCCAGCCCAGATAATTCTAGGTTGGCTCATTAATTGTATATTTAGTTATAATATAGAGTTATATATTTAGTTGCTTCTATTAGATTCTTATTTAGTAGTTTACTTTCTTGGCACTTTAACCCATTTTTCATCTACTAACTAGAAATGCACTGACAAAGACTTGCTCACTTCTACCACTTCTTCATAATGATAACCAGTACCAGCTATATGTTTGTTTGGCAGATACTTCTATTTAGTCATTAACTTATGTGTCCTAACTAATCTTTCTATCTCAGCAACATTATAGATAAAGATGTCATTTCCAAAGATATTAACAAAGAATCCTATCTAATTGTTAGATTGCAGTAGAGCGTCTATCTTATGCCAAGTAATTATGTGAGTGTTATATTTAATATCACTAGGCTTTCTGTTCTTGATTTCCCCAGCTATATCGTGTTTATTACCTTCTTTGTCTGTTAATGTCACATGAAAATCTATTGGGTTAAACTAATCTGTGGTATATCTCACGTTCCAGCCTAACTAATTGGCTAGAGTATCAAAAATGTTTCTGCCTAACTATTCTTCTTTCTAGGCATTAGGATTATTAGCCATAATTGATTTATTTAATTTGTTACTTCTAGTTAATCTGTATCATATTTATCTAGTTAATATCTCTCATATCTATTTAAATAGTCTAATGTGGTCTATTTAATTGTGTCTGCTAATCTGAATCATTAGCTAGAGTAATTGTAGCTAGTTTCTCTTAATCTCATAAATCATAGATTCTAAGTTGGTCAGTTTCTTGTTTAATTCTTTGTTTTCCATAATTGTAGTTTATAATGTTACCTAACTAAATAGGCAATAAATTAATAATATCATCTGATTATTTATCTTATTATCTTATTAGAGGTATCACTTAGGGGAAATACGGAGGTATCACTTAGGGGATAACTTAGGTATCACTTTAGGGAAATTGATATAAAACTGCATCTAATTTAATTTATTCTATTATTATCTAACTGGTAATCTAATCTATGCTTAAAATCATTTGATTTTAATGTACTGTATAATGTAACCTTTTACTTTCTTGCCATCTATACGCTTCTGCTTTGTATCTATTACTGCAAATTCCCTAAAATCATCTATACTAGGTTTGATATTCATTCCTATTGTCTGGTAAATTTCGCCTAATACCCTTTTAATATCAGCACCAGTAATAAAAGCACCTTCTACAAATCCCTTGGCAGTCTTTAGAAGTTTGGCTACTTTAGCTCTATTATCTAGTTTGGGAGATTCCTTTATAAGATACTGCTGGATATTAGAGGTTTTATATTTCATTTCGGCTAGCTTATCCATTCCTAGCACCTTATAAGCATCCTCTATATAAGGATATTTAGAAGTAAGCAGCTTAATTCTATCATTATCGGTAAGACTGAAATTAAATGGTTCTGCTTTTCTTTTCATTATGGAATCATATTCTAAGATAGCATCTTTAAAGGTTGTTCTGGTACGCTCATTTCTAAGTAGCTTATCAGAAGTGTTATCGGTACTTGTAACTACATTCATTCCAGCTTTTACATACTCACTGCTAATATTAACTGATAGGCTGTATGTATGATGTAAGCACTTATAGTTAAATATATCCAGTTTCATTAAATTAGGGTCAAACTCAAATCTGTTTGTTTCTTCATCCTTATAAACATAAGCATAGGTACTTAGCTTAGTTCCTATCTTTATTTCTTCATCCTCATTTACTTTAGCCACATAAGATTTAGCTTTCTTTTCTTCTTCTAATACTACCTACTTGTAATCATCAAAAGTAAGGTCTGTATTATATCTGGTAGAGCTATATAAGTGAGTGATACTAGTATAATGTGTATTTCTGATTCTACCAGCTATTTGTCTGATTTGTGTACTTATATCATATAGTGTATTAGCTTTACTACCTTCTGAAATGATATAAATCTTACCTTCTTTATCAAATAAATCACAGCCTTCAAAGCAAGTAGAAGTGTATAGGTTAATTTTCTTTACTTGGTCTGTTGTATCACCATTATTTACACCTTGGCAAATATTCTTATACTTCTGATTGTTCTTGCTAAAGATGATTCTAGTATTAGAGTTATCCAGATTACAAGCCCTTATAATAGATGCTATAGTTTCAACGCTATTAACAAAGATATGGGCATTTCCGAAAACACGACCTTCTAAGAAGTCCCTTATAATTGTCTTGATACTGGCTAGCACTTGCTTACACCTTACAGCCTTAACAGAAATTTCTGTAGTGTCTTCCCAGTTTACTTTATAAGTAGGAATGTCTTTAAGTTCTTCTAACATTAAGTCTTTTTCTATTGGAGTGGCAGTAAGAAATGCCCACTTAGTAAAGTTCTTATAAAGGTTAAGCACATTCCTTACAGCCTTATTTCTGAAAATATACTGGATAAATAACAAGTGCAGTTCATCTACTAGCAGATAATAATCAAATCCAGTAACTTCTGCTACCTTCTGTAATGAATCATAGGTACACATTATCTTTTTAGCTCCAGCAGTATTAGCTATATACTTCTTTATATCAGCTTTAGTAACACCTTCATAGACACCTAAAACTTTCATCTTGTTATCTATATTGTATTTGTGCATCTTATTCTTTATAAGAGATACAAAGGGAACACAAACAATAGTATCCCTATCATCCTCTAAAGCTAGAGAAGTACCACCACAGCCTACTTTTCCTTTGTCAATTAAAAAGCCACTTGGTAATCCGTTCTCTTTAAATTCTGGTACTTGACCCAGATACTTGTACTGTTTTGAAATGGTAATGGTCATAAAGTTGAAAAAATTTAAAAGTTCCATAAACTAAAATCTAAAATTCTAACTAAATAATCTGTTTATCTATATATCTTTGGTGGAACCAAATTCTTCTATAAAATGTTATTAGGAGTAAAGGGTTTCGTGCTTATAAAAGGTTCCATTGAAAATCAAAGAAAAGGGCTATATTTCAAGCCCTATTCTCTAGTTAGTAACAAATTTAATCAATGACAGCTATTAAATTACCAAATATGATGATAATTAGTGATACAATGGTCTCTCAACCTTTCTATGACCATTATATATAGTAGTTTTCAAAGTGCCAAATTAAAAAATCATAAATTTTAGTTAGGTATGCTTAGACACTCATTTCCTTCATAAATCAGCTCTTGGATTCACTGACATGTCGATATATGGAGATTATTTAGCATTTTCAATAGTTTCTCCTATTTCGCTCCTAAATCCACACATATCGCCTAATTAATGTCACTATTATTTCCCTAGCTAATATCACAACTCTCAGCCTAATTAAATAGGTTACATCTGAATTATTAGTTAGGTAAATTATTTATTATAGCCCATTTGTTCCTTTATGAGCTTTGCTTCTTTAGTTATATCTAGACCGTGTGTAGTTCCATTTCTATGTAGCCAACTATGGCACTGCTTACATACAGCCACCAGATTGTCAGCATCAAACGCTACTTCTATTCTCTTATCTCCACTATAGTTTAAAAAGGAATCCTTATGGTGTATGTCTATGGCTGGTTTAACTATACCATTAGCCAAGCACATTTCGCATAGTGGATGCTTAACTAGGTAATCAGTCCTAAGTATTCTCCACCTCTTACTTTGGTAGATGCTTTGTCTTTCTATCCTTTTTACCTATCTAGGCTTTGTGCTTTTGTTCTTTCTCAAATACGGCATATTGCTTAATTAGTACTTTAATGTTTGACTTTACAGACTACTTATCCATTACATTCTTCTGATTGTCCTAGTTTATATCTGATGATTCTAGTTTATTTTCTGGCTAGAAAACTTGGCAATAGTCAGCATATATTTCAACCTTGGTTTCAGCATAGTTATAACATTTATCATCCCTCATATACTCACCTCTTAGCTAGTTGAAGAAATAAATGAACTGGTCTATAAAGTCCTAGTCTGGATTATACTTTCTTGTCAGCTTTAAATAGGAATCGTTGAAGGTCGCTTCATCTGCATCTGACTTAACCAGTCTGCTATGTAAGTATCTGTAGTGTTTAGTTAGTTCTTCATTAACTAGGTAATTATATTCTGATTTCTCCAGATTAATCTACTTCCTTCTATACTTGCTCCAGTTGTAAATCACTATAGTTCTTGATAAGTTGGTCTATGGCAAATCTAACTAATATACTCCTTTTTATATCTAGCTCATTGCATATTGAATCTAACATGTTTTCTTGCTCTGGTGTGATTCTTACAGAAACACGTGTCTCTTTTTTAGCTATTTTCATTTCACTCTCTATTAATTAGTTATTAACAATAATATATAGTGCTTTCTTATTTGCCAAATTAAAGTATGACACCTATCTAGTTGTGTGACATAGTGCTGGATGATTGTAGAAAATGAGAATCAGATTATACTACAGACTTAAATAATAATGAACAATGAACAATAATTTTAAAATTCCTACAGACATAGAGAAGGAAGCAAAGGAGTACATGAAGAATGTTATACAGATGTTAGATGAAAGCGGAGTTATGCAAGATGTAGATAACGCTGCTTTAACTATGTTGGCAAGAAATTATAGTATGTTTATCAAAGCTAGCAAACAATTAGAAAAAGATGGTTTAACCGTTACTTCTGATAGAGGAAACATAGCACCTCACCCAGCTATTAAGATAGCTAAGGACGCTCAAACATAGGCTATGAAGGTAATGGAAAAGTTTGGATTGACCGCAAAGGACAGAACTAAGATAGCAAAGCTAAGTGATAACAGTAAAGAGTTATCCCCACTAGAACAGTTTGTAAAAGACAGTAAGGAAATACGATAATGGTTTATATGGGAAGTAAGAATAGGATAGCTAAAGAGCTTATTCCTATTATAACAAAGGATTTAAAGCCTAATCAATGGTATGTTGAACCATTTGTAGGTGGTGCTAATATGATAGATAAAATAGAGCATCCTTATAAATTAGGTGCTGATAATAACAAATACTTAATAGCTCTATTAGAAGCTGTTTAGAATGGGCAAGAACTACCAGAACATATTACTAAAGATGAATACATATCTGTAAAGACTAATAAGGATAATTATCCAGATTGGTATGTTGGTTTTGTCGGCTTTGTATGTAGCTTTAAAGCTAAATTCTTTGGTGGCTATTCTGGCTATTGCACAACAAAAACTGGCATACAAAGAAACTATATTAAGGAACGTATTAATAACATACTTAAATAGAATCTAGATGGAATCAAACTAGTATGTAGTTCTTATGATGCTTTAGATATTCCAGCTAATAACATTATATATTGTGACTCACCTTATAACGGTACTACAAAGTACAAAGATAGCTTTGATTCAGATGCTTTTTGGCAATGGTGTAGAGATAAGGCTAAAGAAGGACATACTGTATATGTATCTGAATATAATGCGCCAGAGGACTTTAAATGTATTTGGGAAAAGCAGATAAATTCTAACTTAGGTAATACAACTAAAACGGCTACAGAGAAGTTATTTACAATATGAAGCCCTATTACAAGTATGCAGAAGATGTAATACAAAATAAAATAGTATGTTGTTCTAACATTAAACTAGCTTGTTAGAGATTCTAGGAGGATTTAAATAGGGATGATTTGGACTTTAGAGAAGATGTAGTAGATAGGGCTATTAGCTTTATAAGTACTATGAAACACTTTAAGGGAAAAGCATCTGGAAAAAAGTTTATCCTAGAGCCTTGGCAGTAGTTTATAGTAGCTAATATAGTTGGCTTTTATTGGCACGGTACAAATGATAGAAGATTTACCAGCAGTTACATAGAAGTATCTAGAAAGAATGGAAAAGCATTAAGTTTAGATACCCCTATACCAACACCAAAAGGGTGGACTACTATGGGGTAGATAGAAGTTGGTGATGAAGTTCTAGGAAGGGATGGATAGCCTACTAAGGTAACATTTGTAACACCAATACAATATAACCACCAGTGCTTTAAAGTTTCTTTTGAAGATGGAGAAACAGTAATAGCAGATAAAGACCATAATTGGTATGTAAGAGATAAGAGCAATAAGGAATTTGTAGCTACTACTGAATAGATATAGCCTAAATATAAAAGAGAACGTAAAGATGGAAAAGGCACAGAATATTTATATAGAGTGCCTATGAATTTAGCTATAGAACTACCTACTGCAAATTTACCAATAGACCCTTATGTACTAGGTTTATGGTTAGGTGATGGTATTAGTGCCAAACCAGCCTTTACAGTACATTAGGATGATTTAGCTATGTATGACTATGTTTCTTCTATATATGGCTAGTATAAGGTTTATGTAGATAAAAGAAACACTAAAGTATATACAATTTCTTGGGCTGGTGATAAGGGTTAGGATAATTCTTAGTTAAGGCATTAGCTAGTAGAATTAAACTTATTAAATAATAAACATATACCTAATGTTTATCTAAGAGCTAGCAAAGAACAAAGATTAGCACTGCTTTAGGGATTGATGGACACAGACGGTACTGTTAACAAAAGTGGACAATGTGAATTTGTCTAGAAGAACACATTAATAGCTGATGGCATCTGTGAATTATTAGCTAGTCTAGGTATTAAATATACAAGAAAATCAAAGATACCTACTATTAAAAATAAAGTATGTGATGAAGTACAGCGTATTACTTTCTTTACAGATAAATAGTTACCGTGTTTCAGATTACAAAGAAAATATGATAGATTGAAGGATGCTTTAAATAAGAGGATGCTTTATAAGTCTATAGTGGATATTACACCAGTAGAATCAGTACCAGTAAGATGTATTACTGTTGATAATTCAGAGCATCTTTATCTTTTTGGTAAGCACTTTACAGTAACACACAATACAGCCCTAGCTGCTGCTTTGTGCCTTTACTTTCTGATTGCTGATGGTGAAGACGGTGCAGAAGTGGATTTGGCTGCAAACTCTAGGGAATAGGCAAAAATCGCTTTTGATTTCTGTTTTGAGTTTGCCAAACAGCTAGACCCTAGCGGAAAATACCTTACTTCACATTTGAAGGGAATTAAGTTTAATCTTAATGCTTCTACTTTAAAAGTGTTTGCTGCTGATGCTTCTAAGTTGGATGGGTTTAATGCTTCATTTGGCTTAATTGATGAATATCACGCAGCAAAGAACAGTAAGGTTAGGGACGTTATTAAATCCTCTATGGGTATGCGCCAGAATCCGCATTTATGCACTATTACTACTGCTGGATTTGACAAGACCTTACCTTGTTATTAGCTAAGAAGTACTGCTATTGAAATATTACATAAACTGAAAGAAGATGATAGTATGTTTATTGCTATCTATTCTTTAGATGATTCAGACGATTGGACTGATGAAAACAACTGGATAAAATGCACTCCTAACATAAATGTCACTGTTACCTAGAAATATATCAAGGAATAGGTTAAATCAGCACTTAATAACCCTTCTGAAGAAGTTGGTGTTAAGACCAAGACGCTTAACCTATGGTGTGATTCTGCTGAGGTCTGGCTACCAGATAACTATATAGTTAAAAGTACTAGGAATGTGGATTTAACTAGCTTCTAGGATGAACTTTGTTATATTGGTGTGGATTTGTCTGCTACCAGTGACTTAACGGCAGTATCTTACTTAGTTGTCAAAGATGGCATATATTACTTCAAGAATCATTACTATCTGCCAGAGAGTTGTCTTAATGACAATAGCAATAGGGAGAAATACAGACTGTGGAAGAGCTAGAATCAATTAACTATAACAAGTGGGAATGTAACAGACTATGACTATATAACTAGGGATATGCTCAGATACTAGGACATTCTTAGCATCCAGAAGGTAGGCTATGACAAATGGAACGCTACTTAGTGGGCTATTTAGGCTACAGAGGAAGGTTTGCCACTGGAAGAATATAGCTAGAGCATAGGTAACTTTAACTAGCCTACAAAGGAACTTGAAAGATTGATTTTGTCTGGTAAGGTAATCATTGACAACAACGAGATAACTAGGTGGTGTTTCTCTAATGTGCATATAAAGGAAGACCATAACGGAAACACCAAACCTATCAAGACATAGAAACAGATGAAAATAGATGGAGTTATAGCTATGATTCAAGCACTTGGAACATATCTATAGAATCCTAATAACGGTAAAGAACTATTTATATTATGAGTTTATTTAGTTGGTTTAAAAAGGAAAAGCCAGTGGAAGAAAGAAGCATGTTTGGTGATTACTTGCTTTATAACTCAGCCAGCACCTATGCAAATAATAAGGCTATGTTACTCAGTGCCGTTTACAGATGCACAGAGGTAATATCTGATTCTGTGGCTTAGTTGCCACTAGAGCCTTATAGGATAGATTCTGATGGTTGCAAGATTAAGTTTACCAGTCATCCCACATACAATCTATTAAATAGAGAACCTAACAAGAACATGAGTAAATTCACCTTCTTGAAGACTATGGTAGTTAGTATGTTGCTTACTGGCAATGCCTATGCACTCATAGATAGGGATGAGAAGGGAAATGCAAAGGCACTCTATTACATACCTACGGAATTAGTTACAATCCTAAAGCCCCAGAACATTACGGACACTATCAGCTATAGCATAACTGGCATGAAGAATGTAGTGGAAGACTGCAACATGATTCATATCCTAAACTTCACCAGTGATGGCTATGAAGGTGTTTCTACTCTGACCTATGCCAGAAAGACTTTAGGTCTGGCTATGGATGCAGAAGCCAATGCAGAGGGATTTTTCAAGGGTGGAGCTAATGTAGCTGGAATATTGAAGAGTAACGCACCACTGACTACTAAATAGAAGGAATCACTTAAATCAAGTTGGAACAGTGCCTTTAATGGGAATACTGGTACTCCTAACGGTGTGGCTGTGCTTGATGCAGACTTGGATTTTCAAGCTGTTACGGTAAACCCTTCTGATGCACAGTTACTAGAAACCAGACAGTTTAATGTTATTGACATTTGTCGATTCTTTGGAGTGTCACCAGTCAAGGCTTTTGACCTAACTAAGAGCAGTTACAACACAATAGAACAGATGCAGCTAGCTTTCTTGACTGATACTTTATAGCCACTACTGGAGAAGTTTGAAGGTGAGTTCTAGCGTAAACTATACAAGCCTAGTGAGAAGGACAATGTAGTGGTCAGATTCTCTACAGCACCTTTACTTAGGGCAGATAAGCAATCATAGGCAAACTACTATAACACTCTATTCCAGATGGGAGTTATGACCATTAACGAGATTAGATAGGAGCTTGATTTGCCACATTTGGAAAACGGTAACACGTCATTTGTCCAAGTGAATGTATAGACGCTAAAGACAGCTACATCTGATAAGCCAGATAACACCAATACCATTAAGGAGAAACTAAACAATAATTCAGTTAATTAGGAAGATGATAATACAGAAAGGGAGTGATTTGATTATTAATCTGGTATAGACTGCTGATTTAGTTAGGATATTCACAACAGATGAATCAAAGTGCATTGAGAAACGGAATGTGACAGATATTCAGCTACATGTTGAATCTGATGAACTAGCTAAGTTGGCATCTGGTGTTATTGCCTATTCTTATTATTACTATGTCGCTGATGATGATTTCAGTGATAGAAAGTACAATAAGATAGATACGGTTTATACAGACTATTACTATATGGATGGTGATGAATAGGGGGTGCTAAACTCAGATGTTACACCTACAGTAACTGATTATCTGGACAAGAAGCTAGCACCATTGGAAGATTAGATAAAGAACGCTGGTAAGATAGATGATGTATAGGTAGATGGCAATTCCATTGTAACCAATAAGGTAGCAAATCTAGATTCCTCTAAGTTTGGTAAGGTTGACGATGTGAGGGTTAACGGTGTGTCTGTTGTTACTAATAAGATAGCTGACATAGATACGAGTAACTTGAAATCTGAGATTGAACAGACAAGGGAAGACCTAACTAGTAGCCTTAACTAGAATGTAGCATCAATGGAATCTAAAATATTGACGGTAAAGGACATTGCATAGCCTAAGTTGGTGGTGTCGTCTGATTCCGTTATCAGCATACAGCCCAATAAGGAGTATGTGATTTCTGTAGGCTCAGAATTAACTATAAACATAGTGCCACCTACTGACTTAGCAATATCTAATGATTACATCTGTAGCTTGGTTACTTCTGATGTTAAGCCTACTGTAACCATTTAGCTAGAAAATGAGGTTTGTGATACCCCAGTGATGGGAGCTAACGGTTATTACTGCCTACATATACATTACTGCAACGGTGTTTATTATCATAGTATAGATAGCATAGACTTTGAAATAGAGGATAACGATGATTGAAAGAAGAAATTTTAACCAAATAGAGACTAAATAGGAATCCAGAGAGGTTTCTGGCTATGCTGTGGTTTTTGACAGCCTATCTAATGATTTGGGTGGATTCAACGAGATTATAACTAGGAATGCCCTAGATGGAGTGATAGAGAAGTCTGATGTGTTCTGCCTACTTAATCACGACAAAAGTAAGGGTGTATTAGCTAGGAGCAACAAAGGTACTGGTAGCTTGACACTTGAAATAGACGGTAAGGGATTGAAATATCGTTTTGAAGCACCTAAGACTGCATTGGGTGACGAACTACTGGAAGGTCTTAGAAGAGGTGATATTTCAGCCAGTTCCTTCGCTTTTACTGTTGGCTCTGATTCTTGGGAGAAACGAGAGGATGGAAGCTATTTAAGAACAATAAACAGTATCAAGGAGCTATTTGATGTGTCACCAGTTTGGCAGCCAGCTTATTCTGATACAAGTGTTGACACCAGAGGACTGGACTAGCTGAGAGATAAGGAAGAACTGGAAGATTATTATAAGGAACTTGAAAGTAAAATTACTAAATGAACTCAGTGGAACTATTGGACAAGAAGGAACAGCTTACTTTGAAGGCTAAGAATATGCTTAGTTAGGCAAAGACAGAAGCTAGAAGACTTACTGCTGATGAAGAAAGTGAGTATAACAACTTATGTAAGGAGATTGCAGACGTAGATAAGGAAATTAGAGATTTAGGTAATAAGTTAAATAACAAAAAGGAAGTTAGAAAAATGGAGAAATTTTCACTTTTAAAGGCTATTAGAGCCATTGCAAACAACCAGACTTTGGATGAGAGAAGCCAAGAGGTTGTAAATACTGGTATTGAGGAAATGCGTAAATCTGGACAATCCTACAGTGGTCAGATAATCTTACCAGTAGAGGAGAGAGCCGCTATCGTTGCTGGTACTGCTACAAACGGTCAAGAGGTAGTAGCTGAGGACAAACTTAACATTCTTGCACCATTACGTGACAAGTTGGTATTGTCTGCTGCTGGTGCTAACTTTATGACTGGTTTAGTAGGTAATGTATCTATTCCTACTTATAGCGGTGCAAATGTTGGTTGGGGTGCTGAGACTGCTATAGCTTCTGATGGGGCTGGTACTTTTGGAGAGGTAGAGCTTAGTCCTAAGAGATTGACAGCTTATATTGACATTTCTAAGCAATTCCTTATCTAGGATTCAGCTAGCGCAGAGGCATTAATTAGAAAGGATATTGTTGACGCAATCAGCAACAAGTTGGAATCTACTATCTTAGGTAACGTGGCTGGTAGTGCTACTTAGCCAGCTGGTCTTTTCAATGGTGTAACTGCTGATACTGCTGAGGTAACATTTGCTGACATTCTCAACATGGAGAAGACTTTGGAGAAAAAGAATGTATATGGTGACATCAAGTTTATCGTATCTCCAGATGCTAAGTATATACTTAGAAATACTGCTGTAGGTGGAACTAAATCAGACTTCAAGATGATTATGTCTGATGGTGAGATTGATGGTATTCCTACATTATGCACCAATGCAGTAGCATCTAAGGGAATTATCTTAGGTAACTTCAATGACTTGGTTATTGGTCAGTGGGGTGGAATTGATTTAACTGTTGACCCTTATACACAAGCTGCAAACGGTAAAATCCGCTTGGTAGTCAATGCTTACTTTGATGCTAAGGCACAGAGAGCAGATTCTTTTGTAAAGAAGGTGTTGAAGTAATTTTTAGTCTGTAGTTAAGCTATGTACGTTACATTACAATAGGCTAAGAGACACCTAAATATAGATGATTCATTCAAGGATGATGATAACTATATACTAGGGTTGATAAACGTGGCAGAAGATGCTGTAGCTAAGAATGAGGACATAGCTTTATAGAAATAGTTGGTGGGTGGTGTATTGCCACCTACTACTATTCATTCTATTCTGTTATTGGTTGGCAATCTCTACAACAATAGGGAAGCTACTACTTATTCTTCTGTTATTGAAGTACCTTATGCCTACAAATACTTAGTTAATCTAAATAGAAACTTTACTGTTTGTTGATTATGCAAGGTGGAAGACTGAAAGAACTGATAACCATAGAAAGACCATTTGTAGAGTAGAATGAGTATGGAGCTAACGGCATTCAGTGGCTAGCACACATAACCACCAGAGCAGATGTATAGTTTGAAACTGGAACTAGAGCCACTGAAAACAACGAGGTGATATTTAGCTACAACAAGATATTCACTGTTAGGTATTATCACGATGTAGATGAGAAGGATAGGATAGTCTGGAACAAAAGGAAGTGGAGAATACTCTCAATAGAGCCAGACAAGACTAAACAGAACATTACTATAAGAACGGAACTGATAAATGATTGATATTGATGATAGCTAGGTATAGGCACTGTTTAGTAGGTTGACTGGCAGAGAGCAAGAGAGAGCCTTGAAGGGAGCTTTAAGGACTGCTGGAAATCTCTTGGTCAGAACTACTAGATAGATATTAAAAAGGAAGGTTAGGCACTCTAACAGACGGTCTATTAGATATGGAAAATCATTGCAATCTGGTGTGAAGTGCAAACTAGTTAGGGAAAACAATGAGAATGTGGCTAAGGTTCACATTATGGGAGACTTTAGGCTAAAGTTCTTTGAGAAGGGTACAGCCAATCGTACAACTCATGGACACCGCATAACTGGTTACAGAGATGCCAGACACTTAGTTAGGACTGGTAGAGGTGGATTCAGAGGTAAGATAAAATCATCTAAGTTCCATTTCTTTGATACTGCCAGACGAATAGCTGAGAGACCTATATTTAGCACATTAAATAGAATGATAGCCCAGTCAGTTCAGAGAGTGGCTAGCAGACATTAACCCATATTTCAAGTAAACTATTAAATAGGTTATGGATAGTTTAAATATAGGTAAGGTAATATACAATATATTGCAAGCTGACAAAGATGTGGTTAGCTTAGTTGACAAGAAGATATATCCTCTTATAGCGGATGAAGGTACTACTTTTCCTTTTCTCATTTATAGGAGAGCTGGTATAACTCCAGAAGGCACTAAGGACAATTCCAATGAAAATGTACTGTTGGAACTAACTATAGCTGCTGACAATTACGCTTAGAGTGTTGACCTAGCTATAAAGGCAAGAAAGGCACTGGAGCATAAAAAGGGAACATTCTCAAACATAGCTATAGACGATATAGTTATATAGGATGCTACAGAGGATTATTTGGAAGATACATTTATATAGAATTTAACTTTTAAAATTGAAATACAATGAGCAAAATTAAGGGTGGAGATATGATGTTGTTTGTTAATGGCAAGTCAATAGCCTATGCAACATCCCACACATTGACCATTAGCGGTGATACACAAGACACATCCAACAAAGATGAGGGCGGTGGTGATTGGGCTGCTAATGAGGTAAGCAAGTTAAGCTGGTCTGCATCATCTGAGAACATGTATTCAACAGATGGAGCTGGTTCTAACTTTGATGATTTGTTTGACTTGATGATTAAGAAAACTCCAGTGACCGCTACATTTAGCAAGAAGAAAGAAACTACTACAGATGCACCCGAAACTGGATGGACTGCTAGTAAACCAGATTATGAAGGTAAGTTGGTTATTACCTCACTGGAACTTAATGCGCCTAATGGCGAGTATTCTACATATACAGTACAATTTACTGGCGTGGGTGCTTTACAAAAGGTTGCAGCTTGATTACTGACAATTAGGTAATTTATTAATACTGAATAATTAACTAGTACTATAAAGATAATATATAGCCTTTATGCCTTACGTGGGTGTAAGGGCTATTTTCATTTGTAGATGCACCTTAATATATAAATACAGACTAAAACATGAATACTATAACTATTAACAATAAGGAATACAAAGTTAAATATACGATTAGAGCTATGTTTATCTTTGAGCAGATAAAGGGAGAATCCTTCGCTATCAATACTAGTTTAGATAACTTCATATTCCTATATAGCTTGATACTGGCAAACAACAAAGACAATCCTCTATCATGGGATGAGTTTATAGACGCTATAGACAATGACCCAACAATAGCACAGCAGATTAACGCACTGGCAACTACTAACTAGGACATATTCTATTAGGAGACTAGCTAGGAGAACAGTGAAAAAAAAAGCTAAGTGTATCTGAGATATACGCTATGCTGGTAATGTAGCTTCATTATCCACCTAAGTATGTGCTTGATGAAATGTAGATGTATGAGGTAAGGGCTGCTTTGAAGTATAGCTACTATGCCAGTAAGGACACTTGGGAAGCAAATAGACTGACTGCCTACATGATAGCCCAGACACATAGCAAGAGACGTTTGACGCTCTAGGACATAGTTACGTTTCCTTGGGAGAATAAGGAGGAATCAGACACCAGTATAACTAAGGAGGATATTGAGAGACTATAGATGAAAGCTGATTATTATTTAAAACAACATAAGAATGGCTAATGCTGATTTCGTTACTAGAATATTACTGGAGAATCAACAGTTTAGAACATAGATAGCAGATTGCAGAAGAGAGATTAGAGATTTACGAAGCGGTGCTAGAAGCTCATCCATATCTATAGATGGTCTGAGGGGTTCATTGATAGGAATGGCTAGTAAGGCTGTAGCCCCACTTGCTATAGCTGCAACAATCAAGAATATAGCTACCAACGCCATAGAAGCCAGAGGGAAAATAGAAGCCTTGGAAGTGTCTTTCTCAACATTACTTAGGAGTACAGAGAAGGCTAATTAGTTGGTTTCCTAGCTAAAGGACTATGGAAATGTTACTCCTTATGACACAGAGGGGCTTTCTAAGGCTGCATAGACTATGCTCAGTTTTGGTATCAGCTATGAGAAAGTGATGCCCACTCTTAAATAGCTAGGTGATGTAGCTATGGGCAGTTAGGACAAGTTATCTAGGCTAACACTGGCATTTAGTTAGATGTCCGCTGCTGGTAGAGTAACTAAGGAGGACTTAAACTAGATGGTAGATGCTGGATTCAATCCTCTATAGGTTATATCCTAGCAAACTGGTGAATCTATTGGAACTCTGTTTGATAAGGTGAGCAAAGGACAAGTATCTGTGCAGTAGATAGCCAATGCCTTTGCAGATGCCACTAAGGAAGGTGGACAGTTTCACGATATGGCTTTGAACATGTCTGATACGGTAGAAGGCAAGATGTCAACTATGCAAGATGCCATTGACGGTGCTTACTAGTCAATAGGTAAATTCATAGAGCCAGCTGTAAAGAGTGGCATAGGTTTGCTAACTGACGGTGTGGAGACACTTACTAAGGAGATAGAGGACTTTGGCAAGGTGTCCAAGAGTTCTGGAAATGAGCTGAATGAATGGTTGAAAATAGTCAAATCCGCCATACCATTTGGAAATAGCCTTAATAAGGTGCTCAGTTCTGCCAATGCTGCCAATGCTCTCAATGCCTTTAGACAGTATGGAACGGCACTTGGGGTATTGAAACTATAGATGCAAGCTATGATAGGTGTAGCCAAGTCACTTAGATAGGCTATGTTTGGTGACAATGCGGAAACCTTTATGAACAAGAGATTTAGCGGTAATGCTGGAGGTTATGTAAAGGTGAAGGGCAAGTAGGGAGCATTTAAGGAAGGTTAGGTCGTATCGTCTTATCAGCAAACCACTAAGAGCGGTAAGAGACAGTAGGTAACTAAGAGACTAGGTAAGGACAAGAACGGTAAAGCCAAGATTATAGTTACCATAACAGATTTGCCTAACGCTCCAAAGTTAGAAGTACCTAATGTTAAGGGCAATAAGAAGACTGGCAATAAGACTACTGGTAAGACACATGAGACTATTGACCCAATAGCTCCAAAAGGTTCTTTGACAGACTTGGACAATAAGATTAGCAAGAAGAAACAAGAGCTAAGTTTGGCAGTAAAACCAGAAGACTTAGTTAGGATAAATAAGGAACTTGACACGTTGACTGCCTAGAAAAGATACATAGAGCTGTATATAAAGGAAGGTGGCAAGTCTATTTAGGACTAGGTAAACGGTAGCATAGTTAAAGCTAAGGTAGATGTTTCTGCTAATGATTTAAATTCGCTTCATGCAAAGTGGCAACAAGCAATAGAAGCCAGTGATGAGTACTAGGCAAAGCTAAGGGAGATACAAGAATAGGACAGAAAGGAATTGCTATCTAGATAGGTTGACGCTGTTGTGGATGGTATGTCCTAGCTAAGTGATTCTGCATCTTACCTAAGTAATCTAGGAGAATCATTTGATAATTGCTCCAATGCCCTAGATTATTTCTCAGCTGCTATCAATACGGTAGTGGAGGGATTCTAGGTATATAAGGGAGTGGTGGAAGCCATTAATACATTGAATGAATTGTTTGCATCCACTTCAACCGCCGCCGCTTCTGCTGATACTGCTGCAACTAGTTAGGAAGTAGCTAACTCATCCGCCAAGACCATAGCATCATCTGGAGAGGCTATAGCTGGTGCAACTGCCAGCGGTGCTAAGATGCCATTCCCTTTGAACTTGGTGGCTATAGCTGCTGGTGTGGCTGCCGTAATAGCTGCATTGGCTACTATCAGCGGTTCTTTTGCTGACGGTGGTATCATATAGGGAGCTAACACACATGGAGACTAGTTACTGGCTAGGGTTAATGCTGGTGAAATGATACTGAATGGTAGCCAACAGAGAAACCTATTTAATTTACTGGATGGTGGTACTGGCTCTAACATGAGTGGACAAGTAGAGTTTAAAATCAGTGGTAGTTCCCTTAAAGGTGTGCTTAGAAACTATGATAACAAGATGTCAGTACTTTAATGATTAAATAAGAACTAAATAAGTAATTATGATATATAACGGTTACTTTAGAGATAGAGAGGATTCTAAATATACTGTTAGAATCACAACGGCAAACGGAAATACTGCTAAGGAAATAACTCTTAGCGGTACTCCTTTTGTCACTGAGATGAATGAATCAGATGATACTATATATACACCGGCAAAATATTAGACTGCAACGGTAGAAGCCATTAGCGATGATTACATGTTTGATGTCTATTCTGGCAAGGCACAAGATACTAAGGTGGAGCTTTACAAAGGTATTGATTTGATGTGGACTGGATATGTAAGACCTAACCTATATGATGTAGGCTTTGAAAGAAGACGTGAGCTTATCCAGATAGAATGTCAAGACGCATTATCCACATTGCAGTATTTCCCTTACAAGCAAACTGACAAATAGGTAAGAACATTCCTATATATTATAAATAAGGTGTTGAATAGATGCAATGCCTACACTACATTCTATGTCTCTGACAATACCTAGTTAAGCTCAACCTCTGACAGTTGCATATTGGGTGATTTGTATATCAGTGAACAGAACTTCTTTAATGATGCCAACGGTAACGATGCTTGGACATGCAAAGATGTGCTAGAGGAGATTTGCCAGTATCTAGGCTTGACTGCCATAACGGATAAGAATGCAGTTTTCTTTGTGGATTATGACGCTATTAAATAGGGCAATAACACTTACTGGAGATACTAGTTAGGAAACAACTATTATTCTACTGGAACTAAGGTAACGGTATCATTTACTAAATAGGTAAGGGCTAAGGATTATTCAGCCAATGGTGCAACTATATCTATGGACAAGGTATATAACAAAGCTACAGTGAAGGCAGATTTGTATGACTATGAGAATGTACTGCCAGATATGTATGATGAAGCAATAAATATAACTGCTGATAAGGATGATACCTTGAAATCATCTGGTAACATAAACAATGGCATGTATGGGGAAGTAGTTAAATCTTAGCTAGGAGACACTGATAACAACAATATGATTATAATGGTTGATAGAATCTATAACCCACAAAAGAAAAAGTATGGTGCTTATAATGTGGTGGCTGTGAAATACTTCAATAATCCTTACTATAAATTCTATAAGTACAATGGCACAAAAGATGTTACTGATTCTACTACAACTATTAACTATACAAATAGCAAGTCCATGCATGGTGCTACTATAGCTAAGTTTTATGTAAAGAAAGTGGATAAGCCAGATACATCTATATGGGATGAGATTCAAGGCATAGCTAATAAGAAACTGACTTTGGATGAATGGATGGCAAAGAATCAGCTTAGTAACATAAGTTTCAGTAACTATATTATGATGTTGAATCCAGACACGAATCACATATCTAATGCAGACATAGAGAAATACCCTTATTTCCAGACTACAGTAACTAATACTACAGCTTTGTTTGGTGGTGATAATGCCTATTTGATTATCAGTGGCAACTATTACTATCATTACTTTGTAGATGACCCTTACCCAATACCACAAAGTGAAGCGGATATTCGTGAGGGTAGATATTCTATGGATGCTGGCTAGACCTATCTGTTATGTAGGTTACAATGGGGAAACTTATACTGGAATGGTGACAGTTGGACTAGCACTAAATCCACATTCAAGTTACCTTACTTACTAGATAGTGCCAGTAAGGATGAGAGAAGGGCAGATGCTACAATGTTCAAGGACAATGAAATTTGTAATACTGTAAGCTGGAGAATAGGAACAAATGAAAAAGGATATGCCATAAAAGCACCTAATACATCTATAGTTAGTGGTCTTCCTATATTGACTGTATTCAAGCCATTTGACCCTAACTATCATTCTAACAAGTCTGGAGATAACAAGGGATAGCACTATAAGCACTCAGTAGTATTCCTAAAGGACTTTGAAATTAAGGCTATCATTGGAGACCCAACATTTAGTGATAAGAATGATTCTGATACTGAATACAGCATAGACATAGATACGGACTATGTAAAGGAATTGGACGCTATAAAGTTCAAGATTAACACTTGGGATAACAAGAAGCCTAACTATAGTTGTGTGGCTTATAAAGATTCAAATGGTGACTTCTAGTTTCTGGACAGAACTTATAACAAATCATTGGCTACAGAGGTGAAAGGTGTTAGCTTCACAGATTCCAACAACATAGAAAGTGTATCTGATGGCACATTACGTTAGGAATGGTGGCTGATATACAGACTATATAAATAGTATAAGAATTAGTCAGTAGTCCTAAAGATGAGCCTTAGAAATAACAATGAGCACTATGGACTTTACACGGTTCACAACTTGGACGGTAAGTAGTTTGTAGTTGACAGTATAGATAGAGATTACCAGAATAATAGCTAGGAAATTAAACTGATAGAAAAGAAATGAAGTTTATTAAGAGAGACAAAACCAAGGGTGGTTTAACTAATGACACTAGAGGGGCTTCTGATATTGTAAGTAATAATTCCAGTGGCAACTCTAGTACTACTCTGGAATCACATAGAATTTGGGGATAGTTGTTTGACGGCACTAATGATGTTACTGGTGATATGCAGAACGTAGGTTCTATTACTGCAACTGGCAACATATAGACGGATGAAAGTGTCATAATTAAATAGTTAGATGCAGATGGAAATGAAGTAGAAGGTGGAGACTTAACTATATCTGTAGAAGATAAGAAAGCTAAGTTTTCTGGTAAGGATTAGTATGTCTTTGATAACTAGATAAAGTCTGATAGTGCTGAGATAGATTCTAAATTGAATGTAAATGGCACTACCAACTTAAAGGACTTGAATGTTAGTTCAGATGCTGAATTTAAATCTAGTATAACGGTAGAGGGAGATTCTAACCTAACTAATGTAACATCTACTAACATAACTAACAGTGATACCATCAAGACAAAGAACTTAGAGGTTACTGGTTCAGCACATTTCTTTGAACTTATAATAGACAAAATTAAGTCTGCTGGTGGTGCTGTTTTATTCACTCCAGCAAACGGATTTAAAGTAGATATAGTGGAATCTGTAATAGACGGATATAAGCTATACTGGTAGGCTGATGATGGAAGTGGTAACTAGGCTGATAATATGTGGAAGGTGAATGATTAGGCTTTGTGTATGTCATTCAATCAAGCTAAAGAAGGTACTAACCACAACATATCTAATAAGTATTACTGGAGCTTAGTTACTGCTGTTTCTGATACAAACCAGCCAGTAAGTATCGAAGAAAAGAAATACCACTATATAGTTATCTCTACAGTTACTAAGGATGGCATAGTAAACCCAGAAATAGGAGATACTATAGCTATGTTAGGATATAGAGGAACTGACGATAAGAAAAGACAGAGTGCTATTTATATATCTGCTTATACCAGTTTGGATAAAGGACTAACAGCACCCCTTCTAGCATAGTACTAGGGTATCAATGACTTTAATCTGGAATCACATAGAAAAAGTTATTTTGATGCTGTTGGTGCTAAGTTTGTCGGTAACTTTGAGGTGAATGACGGTCAATCTGTAGAGGATTATATAAATGACAAAATAAACGGTGCTGAAAGTGGAACTCCTTACATAGGTGAAAATGGTAACTGGTATATATGGGATTCAGATACTAAGGCTTATAAGGATAGTGGTGTTAAGGCAGAAGGTAAAAACGGAACTAATGGTAAAGATGGGACTGATGGAAAAGATGCAGTACAATATGTAATAGAGGTTAGTCCTTCAAGTGTAGTCTAGTTAACTGCTGATGGTGTTCCAGCTGACAGTGCAAACTATTGGCAAGGTACTAGCACTAATGGTTATGTAGTGGCTGCCTTATATAAGATTGAGGGGAGTTCAAAGACTATGCTTAAAGCAAACTGGAAAGTTTCAGATACCATTGCTGTAGGAGCTTCACCAGTACAAGCCACTAGTGTTCCTTTCGTATTCCCTTCTGGCACTACATTAAAGTCATTTACTATTTATGCTTATGAAGATACATTTGGACCGACTGGACCAGAATACAAGAATCTATTAGCATCTGTAACTATCTAGTTAGTTAGGAATGGTACTAACGGCAAAGATGCTATACTATATAAGATGTACCCTAGCAATGAATATGCAGTAGTAGATAGTGATGGCTATCTTTATACCAATGCCCAATATCTCATATATAGACAAATAGGCTCATCTAAGACAGCTATAACACCTTTATCTACTGGTTATCATGTGCAATATAATATAACTGGTAGTTGGACTAATGCGACAATTAACGGTAGTTATTGCGTAGTTAATAGCAAGGTGAAATATAGCAGTACTAGTAACGCTAACTATATTCCTATAAGATTAGTTAGTGGTTCTGGAACACTAGAAACTGTTGTAGATTAGAAAGTGATACCAGTTACCTATAAAGCATCTGCAACCCTAACTATTAACTAGGAACTAGGCGAAATCAAGACAAACGTACAAAATACACAAAACCTAGTTGATTCATTAGATGAAGATATTCAGACTGTTCAGAACAATACGAGCACTCTGGAACAGAAAGCAAACAGCATCGAATCTAAGGTAACTAGTAATACCACTACTATTAATAATCTTAGTGGTTCTGTAACTAGTTTGTAGTCTGATATGTCAGATGTCAAGCAAACTGCATCTAGTATCACATCTACAGTATCATCTATGAAAGATGAGATAATAGGTGAAAACAGAATGCTAGGTTTGAATGGTCAAGGATGGAGCACTAACACCATATATGAGGATAGTGGTAATAGTTTTCACTGTGAATCTACAGACTGGTTTCAATCACATCCTATAATGGATTTCAGTGGTGATTATACATTCTCATTTAATTTATGGAGTACAAATGGTGACCACTTGCAAATCAAGATACTAGATTTTACACAAACATATTATGATGATGGAATTTATAACCAGTATGTAGATTTCGGCACTTATACACCATGTAAGATATTAACTACTTCATCAAGTGTATCAAATGGCACTTTAACTAATTATGCTACTAGTGGAACATCATCAACTTGGACTTATGCCAACAATGAGACTATAACATTAGCAGTTGGTGATAATGTAGCGGTGAGAGTAACTAATAGCACCAATAACCGTTATAATAGTATCTATGGTACAGTATCAGCTATCAACACAAGTTCTAAGAGTGTTACAGTTAAAGCCATTAAATTATTAGACCAACCTAATACTATTTGTACTTTATCATGTCCTACAGACAAAAAAGACGGCACTGACATTAACTCTTTACACTATGATGAGAAACTTGGTAGATATTGGATAAGGTTCAAAGAATCTAGAGGGTCAGCAAAGACATTTGTAATGCTATTTAGGAATCTAAGTACTTCAAGTATTGCATATCTATCTAGATTGATGTTAGAAGAAGGCGTTGAATATCCACATAAGTATAATGCCACTGGTCAAGCGTCACAATCCATGATTAAGCAGACTGCAAATGAAATATTGATGAGTGTTAATGACACCTATGTGAAAATTGGTGACGGAAATATAACATTGAATGGTGACACAAAAGTGAATGGTTCTTTGACGCTTAATGATGAAAAACAAGGTTTCTTATTGATGGGCAATGGTGGAACAACAGAAATATCACCAAAGTCAATTGGAACATATAATGAGTTTGCAAGCAAAACAACAAATGTTATAAAAACACATTACGATTCAACAATTTATGGTGGTCAATCGGTAGATGGTAATTTCTATGGATTTACTTGGAACGTATCACAAAAACTAGGAACATTCAAGAAAGGAAGTTATATTAAGATTTTGAACTATACAAATGTTGCATTTGCTAATGGTGCAACAGCACATATAGGAACACCATCTGCAACGTTTTACATATATGAGAATGGAACGTTGACAAAGACAATTAATGTTGGTAACAAAACTTCTGTTGATATAGCCAATTATACAGTGGTAGGTGACAATGTTGAAGTTATAGTGGCTGGTCGGTTCACAATAGATGTGTCCGCATCTATTTGGGGTGCAAATCAAGATATATTATCACCAAGAGGTATCAACATTACCACCAAGCCAACACTTCGCCCAATGCCATCCATTTCTGTGACTGTAAATTGGAATAATGAAGTTCCAACATCATCTGCATTCATGCTAATAGGATATGATGGATTTGCAGCTAACTTTGGTACAAATACAACAGTATATTGTGGAAAGGACGGATTCATTGCAAATTATGGTGATTCACTCTTCAAGATAACAACAGATGGAATTGTAGAGAGAAGGAATAAAGCAAGTATTGAAGTCATAAACGGTTCAACATCATCATCATCACCATATCAATATCATCTAAAAGATGGAATTGATACAATACTATGTAAGAGTGGAAATACACTTATCATACTACCAAGCAATCCATATCAAGGGCAGAAAGTTAAGATACATGACAAGTCACAAGACGGTGAGACATGGATAAACTTCCAAGGATATATGGTAAGGGCTAACAATCACTACAACACAAGAACACGTCAATCCAAATTTCAATGTGATGGTCAATACGTAAGGATATACACATTCATTGGTGATACTTGGTTTGAAGAGTTTACTGGATAATAACTAGATGTAACTAATTGCCTAGATATAACTAAATTGATGGTAAACTTAATTAAATAGAATGAAAGAAAACTGGAAAGAACTTGGATTCAAAGATAGGGCGCAATATACTACTGCTATGGTACTGATAGCTAGTGGCATACTCTTAGCCTTTGTTAGTTTCTTCTTAATCCATACTATAACTAGTGGAGTACTTATCTACATTGCCTAGGCTTTTACTGCTGGTGGTGCTATATTCGGTGTAAGCATCTACTTCAAGAACTAGCTAATAGAAGCGCATGGTGAAACTATAAATAAGGTTAAGGAGCTTATAGAAGATGTCGTAAAAGACCATTTAGAAGCCAAACACTAATAAATTAGGCTGGTATCTTACAATAAGGTACTAGCCTTTTTCGTTATATTTGTATTAAAATAGATTACTATGAATGGAGCAATATTTGAAGAAGCTAGTAGAATAGCTAAAAGGAATCACAATTTAGCCTATAGTGACCCTTCTTTAGAATATATTATAAATCTGGCTGGTGAAGAAGTGGTATCTTTTTATTTAAGACTTTCTTCTATAGATACCAGCCGAAAGCAGAAGTATCTGGATTCAGAAGAAGTACAAGATACATTAAGGGCTTTTCACTTAGATGCTGAAAAGTTCTGGTATCTATGTCTATTTATAAAGGATGTCGTAGAAGGCTATGCTGATGGTATAGATGCTGTTAGCCCTAGGGAGGAAATAAGCCAGCTAGTAGCCCTTCTAAACAAAGTGAAATCAGACTTTAAAAGGGATGGAACATATAGCCTTAAAAGTAATGCTATGTTATCTTTAAAGGTGGATAAGAAGACTGTTAAGATAGAGAATCCTCTAACACTAGGTATTATTAAGGCTATATTATACAAGTTCCTACAGACTGATAATAAGCTACTGGATGATTCTTCTTTTAATATGACTAAGATACACAAAGCACCGATATATAAGATAGCTCTATTTAATATGCTTCTTAAATGGTTCTTAAAGGATAAGGTAGCAGATAAGGCTATCTATGCTTCTAATGGTAATAAAATATCAAAAGATAAGAGCTTACTTATAAGCAGAATGATTTTTATACTAGGTATCTCTGATGATGAATCTTTCTTTGATGAATATAAAGAAGATGGCTCTAAGTTGGACTATCTAAAGAACTATATCAAGAAGTACAAGAATATAGAAGTACCTACTTATAACAGCCGTTATCTTTTAAAGGGGTTATTTAAGTGATGTTTCTGACCCTCTAAGCAAGTAGCCAGAATATTCTTTACTGTAATAGGTTTGATGTATCTTTGCACCAGTTAAAACAAATAACGGTGCTCTGGTATTAGTCCTACAGTCTTACAGAGAATAACACCTAACAAGACAGTGGGTTTAATAAAATGTTTACAATTAAGACAATTAAAGGTAAAGAAGTAGAGTTTGAGAATGTAGCTGCTGTATTCGACAAGACCAGAAAAGAGCGTAATGAATACTTTGGTAAGTATGTAGCAGAAAAACCTATTAATATAGGTGCTGTAGCCAATAAGGTTAAGGAACTGGAGAAGGAATATAAATTATACCTAGATAACTTAAAGGTTCTGGCTTCTGCTGTAGATGTGGAGAAGAAGGCTGATGATGCAAAGATGCTAGTAGCCCAAGTAAGTACAATGACTGATGAACAGCTAGCAGTACTGAAAGCAGCTATAGATGCTAAAGAGAATCAGCAGCAGAATTAAACACATTATGAATGAAGGTTATCATTACTTTGGTAGCCTTCATTGCTCTAATAGGGGTATGGGGTGTAATTTTGAGCCAGAAGGCACTGAAACCCCACGCCCCCGTCCTTTATGTGACTTTAGGATTTCAAATTTCTAATTCTCCTATTTATATGATTTATTAAGTTTATTCATGTGCCTATTTAGTCTGGATTGTATCTGATTCTACATGAATATAGATTAATAATGGTTAATTATTGCTTTATGATGTGAACTTATATGAGGTTTCCTTTGTGGTCTAAGTAATAGTTATTACCTTTGCTTTGTGAACGAAAAGCGTGAACAATGAATTGTAAAATGCTGAAAATGCCGATAAACAAAGGGTTTTCCATGAAAATCGATGCAAAGATACATATTTTATGCGAGAAATACGTTACTTTATAGTTTTTTTATTACTTTTGCACCCAAAAGAAAGGAAATTTTATGGAAAATAAGAAACCTTTAGTTTTAATTTCGAATGATGATGGCTATCATGCCAATGGTATCAAAACGCTCGTCGGCTTCCTCAAAGGCTGGTGCGACGTGCTGGTTGTGGCTCCTGAAAGTGCCCGGTCGGGATATGCCTGTGCCTTTTCTGCCACAGAACCATTGCGACTGAAACGCCGCAAGAATATGGGAGAGGATGTGGAAGTATGGTCATGCAGCGGTACGCCTGTTGACTGTGTGAAGTTGGCATTAGATCAATTGCTCCCTGGGCGTACTCCAGACTTGATTCTGAGTGGCATCAACCATGGTGATAATTCCAGTGTCAACAATCATTATTCCGGTACGATGGGTGTTGCCAAGGAGGGGTGCATGAAGCGTATTCCTTCTGTGGCCTTCAGTAGTTGCAATTACGATGAGAATGCCGATCTTACTCCGTTGAAGGATGGGGTTGTCGCTATTGTGAAGAAAGTGCTTGCGGAAGGTTTGCCTATAGATACCTGTCTGAATGTGAATTTCCCTGCGAATCCGCCTTTCAAGGGCTTTAAAATGTGCCGCATGACTCGTGGCTCCTGGATTCATGAGGTGGAAAAACGTCATCATCCGCGTGGCTACGATTACTATTGGATGGTGGGAGAATATCGCAATGATGAGCCGGAGGCTACTGATACCGACCAGTGGGCTCTGAATCATGGATATATCTCCATTACACCTACCAAGATAGATGTAACAGACTATGAATTACTGAATAGTTTCAAGATTTAAACCTTCACTCAAGGATTTTATAAACTTCTCACGCTAAGATATGAAGTATTATTTGATAGTAGGCGAGGCAAGTGGTGATTTGCATGCCAGCAGATTGATGCGCTCGTTGAAAAAAGTGGATGAATTGGCAGAGTTTCGGTTCTTCGGTGGTGACTTGATGGCTGCTGAAGGTGGAACCCGTGTCAAGCATTATAAGGAACTGGCATATATGGGTTTTGTGCCGGTTCTCCTGCATCTGCGTACCATCTTTGCCAATATGAAAAAATGCAAGCAGGATATTGTGGAATGGAAACCTGATGTGGTGATTCTTGTTGATTATCCGGGTTTTAATCTGAATATTGCTAAGTTTCTGAAAAAGAATACTTTGATACCTGCTTACTATTATATATCTCCTAAGATATGGGCATGGAAGGAATGGCGTATCCGCAGTATCAAGAGGGATATAGCCGAACTCTTTTCCATCTTGCCTTTTGAGGTTGATTTCTTTGAGAAAAAACACAAGTATCCGATTCATTATGTAGGCAATCCTACGGCACAGGAGGTGAATGAGTTCAGAGCGGATTATCATCAGACATACGCTGAATTTTGTGTTGAGAATAATCTGGACACAAGGAAGCCTATTATAGCTCTGTTGGCTGGTAGTCGTCTGCAGGAAATCAAGGATAATTTGCCAGCCATGATAGAGGTGGCTGAGCGTTTTGAGGATTATCAGATGGTCTTGGCTGGTGCTCCTTCTGTTGAAGATGAATATTATCAGAAATTCATTGAGGGAACTCCTGTCAGGTTGGTCAAGAATAAGACTTATCCGCTTTTGGCTCAAAGTAAGGTGGCATTAGTGACCAGTGGTACTGCCACATTAGAGACGGCTCTTTTTGATGTTCCGCAGGTTGTCTGCTATGAGACACCGCTTCCTAAACTGATACGTTGGGCTTTCAATCATATCCTCAAGGTGAAGTATATCTCATTGGTCAATTTGGTGGCCAATAAGGAAATCGTGAAGGAGATGTTTGCCGACCGCTTTACGGTGGATGGTATTGCCGATCAGCTCTTCCAGATTCTTCCTGGAATGCCTGGCAGAGAAAAAATGTTAGCAGGTTATCAGGAGGTTCGTGAGAAATTGGGCAATCGCATAGCTCCAGATCAGGCTGCTACCATCATGTATGACCTGATCAAGAAGCATCGAGAGGAATTGATTCGTCTGGCAAAGGAAAGGGCTGAGGCTGAGGCTAAAGCGGCTGCCGAGGCTGCTGAGCGTGCGAGAATCAAGGCAGAACAGGAGGCTGAACGTGCAAGGATTAAAGCCCAAGAAGAAGCAGAGCGTGCCCGTATGAAGGCAGAGGAACAGTTGCGAATAGCAGAAGAACAAATGAGGAAGGCGCAGGAAATGAGTGAGGAAAATTCCCATCAGAATCCTCCAGTCTCAGAATAGGTCTGACCAGTTTTTATCATATTTTATATCCTAACGGAAGTGGGGTAAGAGGTGTTGCAGCTGTTTTTGTTTGCCTGGACGGGAATCGGTAGTGTGATATCTTTTTACTTGTATGAAACAAAACAGGACGTACTTCTTTGCGAAGCACGTCCTGATAGTATAAAATGTTTCTTGTTTGCTGAACTTATAGGATTGACTTGTCCGATGGTCGGATTGTTTTATCCGAACAGTTGGAGGGTGTAGAGATAAATCACTGCGGCAGGAATTGCCATAAGTGAAGAATCGAAACGGTCGAGCATACCTCCGTGTCCCGGAAGAATATTGCCACTGTCTTTCACGCCGATGGTGCGTTTGAATAGGCTCTCTACCAAGTCGCCCCATGTGCCAAATACTGCGACTACCAAACCTAATCCCATCCACTCAGGGATGTTCAAGGTATGCAGGGTTTCTCCTGAATTGGCAAAGTAACCGACGATGGCTGCAGCAATCAGTACGAAGATACCTCCGCCGATGCTTCCTTCCCAACTCTTGGCAGGACTGATGCGAGGGAAGAGCTTGTGCTTTCCGAAAAGAGAGCCACTGCAATAGGCACCTGTATCATTGGTCCAGAGGAAGATGAATATGCTCAGCGGTAAGAGCATATCGTAATGTATCTGTCCGTCTTCTGCTGATACTTCAAATGCCAATACGTTGATGAGCGAGAATGGGAGAGCGATGTACATCTGTGAAAGCATCGTGTAAGCCCAGTCGCCAACAGCATTCTTATTGCCTGTATATAACTCATAGATGAAGAGATATACAATCGTGAAGATGTATGGGATGAAGACTACGAAGTTGTAGCCCGTAACACCCGTACGGAATCCCGCTACGGCAAGGAAGAAATATACACCTGCTACGGTAGAGATGAAGCGGTTGACGCAAACGTCTTCTATCTCATTGTTGACTAACCCGCAGTATTCCCAGATACTCAGGCCGGTGATCAGAGCGAAGAGGAGTACCATTGCTCTCGGTTGCAGGAAACATGAAACCATACAGCCGACGAAGAGTACGCCGGTGATGGTTCTGATGATAAGGTTCTTTTGTTTGTCTGTCATGACTTTTGGTATTAATTATTATCGTCCTGCTTGTCTTCGGCATGACTTTCGTCCTGCTTTTCTTCAGCATTCTTGTTGTTTTCCTCATGCTCCTTGATAGCAGCCTGTACCTCTGGAAGTTCCTTGACGGTGTCGTCGATCTTAGGCTGTTCGTCCTCCATGATTTCCTGAGAACGGCTCATCCAAGGGCGTTTGCCGAAAATCTTCTCCACGTCTTCTGCCATGATAACCTCTTTCTGTATCAGGAGTTCAGCCAGCGCATTGTGACCTTCCTTGTGTTCCATCAGGATGTTCTTGGCACGGGTATATTGCTCGTTCACCATCTTGAGTACTTCCTCGTCGATTTCTCTTGCCGTTGTCTCAGAGTATGGGCGCTGGAAAGAGTATTCGCTCTGGTTGTAATAGCAGATGTTAGGCAAAGTCTTACTCATACCGAGGTAAGCCACCATGCCGTATGCACTCTTGGTAGCACGCTCCAGATCGTTCATCGCACCAGAAGAGATATGTCCTGTAAACAGTTCCTCTGCTGCACGTCCACCCATCAGCGAGCACATCTCGTCGAGCATCTGCTCCTTAGTGGTGATTTGTCTCTCCTCAGGCAAATACCATGCAGCACCCAAAGCCTGTCCGCGAGGTACGATGGTAACCTTGATGAGCGGGTTGGCATACTGGCAGAACCATGAGATTGTAGCATGACCAGCCTCATGCAATGCGATGCTGCGCTTTTCATCTGCAGTCATTACCTTGGTCTTTTTCTCCAGTCCACCTACGATACGATCGACAGCATCGAGGAAGTCCTGCTTGCACACAGCCTTCTTGTCGTGGCGTGCAGCGATGAGGGCAGCCTCATTACAAACATTGGCGATATCTGCACCCGAGAATCCCGGAGTCTGACGAGCCAGGAGGTCGATATCTACTGTATCGTCTATCTTGATTGGTTTCAGATGAACCTGGAAGATGGCCTTGCGCTCGTTCAAGCCAGGCAGATCAACGTGGATTTCACGGTCGAAACGACCGGCACGGAGCAGGGCACTATCCAGCATATCAACACGGTTGGTAGCTGCAAGGATGATGACACCACTGTTGGTACCGAAACCGTCCATCTCTGTAAGGAGGGCATTCAGGGTATTCTCACGTTCATCGTTGCCGCCCATGGCAGGGTTCTTGCTGCGGGCACGACCCACGGCATCAATCTCATCGATGAAGATAATGCTTGGCGCCTTTTCCTTAGCCTGTCTGAAGAGGTCGCGAACACGGGATGCACCGACACCCACAAACATTTCAACGAAGTCGGAACCGCTCATAGAGAAGAATGGTACACCTGCTTCACCGGCTACAGCCTTTGCCAGGAGTGTCTTACCTGTTCCCGGAGGACCCACGAGGAGTGCTCCCTTAGGGATCTTACCACCCAGGTCAGTATATTTCTGTGGATTTTTGAGGAACTCCACGATTTCCTCCACTTCCTGTTTGGCACCTTCCTGTCCGGCCACATCCTTGAAGGTAATACCTAATGTATTTCCCTTTTCATACATGCGTGCTTTGCTCTTGCCGACATTGAAGATACCGCCGCCAGAGCCGCCCATGCCACCGCCCATTCTTCCAGATACCCACCAGATGAGGAGGAAGAAGATGATGAGTGGGGCGAAGTTGATCAGGAGGCTGATGAAGTCGTTGCCTTTCTCGTTGACATAGTTGTAAGATTTGATTTTCTTAGCTTTCACCATGTTGTCGAGATATTTGTCAACTTCGTCTATCGAACCATACTGCACTTCAACATAAGGAGCAGGTCCTACGTTCTTCGCACTGGTATGATATACATCTCTGATATGATTTGGGGCAACGTACACTTTCAGGTTGCCGTCGTTCTTATTGGCAGTGACGCTCAGTACGTATCCCTTTTCGATGTACTCCTTGAATTCAGTGTAAGTAGCCTTTTTGCTTGCACTTCCACCTAATGCATCACCACCACCATTCAGAAAGACGACTATCAAACTGATGAGGATGATGACGTAAAGCCAGCTCATGTTGAACCGAGGCATCTTTGGCGGTTTTCCGCCGCCATGATTGTTCATTCTGTTTCCTTGTTCCATATCTTCTGAAATTATATGAATCCTATATCGTGTATAAAACTATGGTATGGTAGTCTTACACCTTATTATATTTATACCTTAATTATATATATCAACTTCAATTATATATATACCAACTCCGGATAAAGGAAGTTGTTCTGCTGATTAGTCGAGGTCAGGAATCTCAGTCAGGTTGGCGTCTTCCCAGAGGTGCTCCAGATCATAGAACTGTCTAACTTCTGGTTGGAAGATATGCACAAGTACATCCACGAAGTCGATAGCAACCCACTGGTCATTTCCTAATCCCGCAACATTTGCAGGTTTTTCTCCCAGATTTTTTCTGCAGAAATCGCCTACAGATTCAGCGATAGCTTCCACCTGTGATGGAGAGTTGCCCTGACAGATGACGAAGTACTTTGCGATAGTACCATCGATGTGCGTCAGGTCGGCAATCACAATTTTACTACCTTTTTTTTCCTGTATTCCTTCTTTAATTGTCTCTACTAATTGTTTTGTTGTATTCATTGATGATTATCTATTAATTGTCTCGTTTATGTTTTTTCTTTATAAAAGCCTTGCAAAGATACGCTAAATACATGGAAAAACCCCGAAAAACGATAAAAATTGAGATTTTTTAGAAAAAAGACGCTGATTTTTTTGGTAATTCAGAAAAAAGTAGTACCTTTGCACTCGCAATTATGATTAATGCTTATAATGATTGCTAAGATATTGGGATATGGTGTAATGGTAACACTACAGATTCTGGTCCTGTCATTCCTGGTTCGAGTCCGGGTATCCCAACTTCTTCATCATTGTCATCAATCATCAACCTGCACATTGGGATATGGTGTAATGGTAACACTACAGATTCTGGTCCTGTCATTCCTGGTTCGAGTCCGGGTATCCCAACTAAATTGTTAAACTGAATGGCATCTTCATTATGAAGGTGCTTTTTTTATACATTCATACGAGAAAAAATAAATCCCTTAGTGTTTCAGCAAGAAGAACACTAAGGGATTCTTTTTTTCAGGATTTTTCCTTGTATGATATAAGGCACCGTACTTCTTCCTATTTCAGATTTGTCAGAAGTCTGCTTTCCGTTCTATGAATATTTCCTTTCCTGATAAAGGATGTGTAAACCTGATAGATTCGGCATGGAGGTAGAGGCGGGGTGCCTTCTCGCAGCCATAGAGAGGGTCGCCAAGGATAGGGGCATTCAGTCCTTCCCGGTGGGCACAATGTACACGGAGCTGGTGGGTACGTCCCGTTTGGGGATAGAGAGCGAGGCGGAGATGCTGGTTGTTTCCTGCGTTTCCTTTGTTACCAAAAGCATCGTTTTCTTCGTTTCCAAGAACTTTGTATTCCGTAATCGCTTCCTTTCCCTGTTCATGATTTACAATCTGGCGTGGACGGTCGAGATAGTCGGGCATCAGAGGGAGAGAGAGGATGCCTTCTGGCTGGATGCTTCCTTCTTTCACACATACGATGGCTACGTATTTCTTCTGTATCTGATGACTTGCGAATTGTTCCTGCAGCCGATGGTAGGCAAACTCTGTTTTGGCAATCACCATGAGTCCGCTTGTAGCCATGTCCAGCCGGTGTACGATCAAAGGACCCGTAGCCTCCAGGTATTTTCTTCGCATGATGGAATAGACGGAAGTGACGCCTGGTTCTTTTCCTGGTACGGAGAGCATTCCGGCAGGTTTGCAGATAACGGCAAGTTCCCGGTCTTCATAGAGTGTCTCCAGGGTAAGTGGCTGAGATGCATGATTGAGCATCGTGTTGACTTCCGGTAGCATCCAGCGGAGTATCGGTTTGCACTTACCATTGCAGGCTGGATAGAACTGCAGGTGGTGTCTGATTTCCTCTTTCGGACTTTCGCCCCACCAGAACATCGCCATCTGCAGGGGTTTCAGATGATGTCTGAAAGCATACTGGAGCAGTTTGGGTTCGCAGCATTCTCCGCTTCCGGCAGGAGGAACCATCTTCAGTGCAGCTCTTTTGGAGAGGAGTGACAGGTTCGGCTGGTCTTCCAATGCAGTATCTCTGAATATTTCCAACAGATCTTTTTCTTCTCCTTCGGCATTGAGCATTCTGAACTGTGCAAACAACCATTGCTGCAGGGCATCAGAGAGTTGCTTGCGCAGTTGCTTAAGTCTGGAAATATTGTTCTGATAGTCTTCGTATTCCGTCTCTAATGTTGTCTTCTCGGCAAGTGATTTCTTGAGTCGGCGCAGTTCGGCCTTCATGAATTGGCTTTCTTTGGTCATCGCCTGTTCCTCTTCGGCAGAGAGATTGCCCTGTTTTCGTCGGAGATCCCTTTGGGTCTTCTTTTCTTTCATCTTTTCTTGAAAACTGGCTATGGCTTGTTGGCGCTGGGCGAGCAGGTCTGCGATGAGTGTCTGGGCCTTCTGCATCCGTTCATCCTTTTCCAGCCGCAGAATACTTTCGTTGATGTGGGTAATTTCCGCCTCATGGGTCTTGAAATATCCATCAGGCTGTAGGTAGTCGAAAACGGCAGGTACGAAGTCATCCCAGTCGCTTCTGCCTCCTATCTGACCGCTATAGGCAGCCAAGTATCCGCCTTCAACGATGAGTATGCCGAACATTTTTCCCCGGTCGATTTCCTCGCGCCATTCCTTCTTGTTCTCAAGATAGGTCTGTAACTCCTTGCATATCTGTATGCAAAGAGGGTGCGGTTCGTAGTCGAAAGGATTGTTCATCTTTTCGGGAAAGTCAGTTCCTGTAGAGGATATATGGAAAGGATGTAGTATCATCATTTGTTATTTTAGGTGCAAAAGTACATATAATTATTTGTTCCTCCAAAATAAATATTTGAAAAAATTTGTGTACTTCATCGAAAAGCCTTACTTTTGCAGTCATAAAAAATGAACTGTCACAGAAGAACTGTCGCAAAAAGGGATAGACGTATAAGTGTACAGATATAAAAATGTGCGGCAAAAGAAAGAATAGATGTAAGTATGAATAGAAACAGCAACCTCTTTTATCATCTCGTAGCATTCCTCACCGTAGCAATATGGGGAACCACTTTTGTATCAACTAAGGTGCTGATGCTGAACGGACTTTCGCCTGCCCAGATTTTTACCATGCGCTTTTCCATCGCATACGTTCTGATGCTGGCATTCAACCACCGTCGCATCTTTGCCGACTCTTGGAAGGACGAAGCGAAGATGATGTTATTAGGCATCACGGGAGGATCACTCTATTTCTTAAGTGAGAATGAAGCGATGAATTTCACCACCACCACCAATACATCCCTTATCGTATGTTCCTGTCCGCTTTTTGCTACCCTGCTGGTAAGGTTGGTATATCGGGATTCCGCCCGCATCAACCTGATACAGATACTCGGTTCGCTTTTGGCTTTTATGGGTATGATCATCGTGGTTTTGAATGGTCGTTTTGTGCTTCATCTCTCCCCCGTAGGCGATGCCCTGGCGTTTACGGCATGTATGTGCTGGGCTATCTATTCCCTGATGATGAAATCGGTGACGGAAAAGTATAGTGCCGCCTTTATCACCCGCAAGGTATTCTTTTATGGAGTATTGACGATATTGCCTTATTATCTGATTATACCGGGATTCCCTTCTTGCGAGGTCTTTGCCAAACCTCAGGTGATAGGCAACCTGTTGTTTTTAGGTTGCTTGGCTTCCATGATCTGTTTTCTCACATGGAACTGGTGCCTTTCCAAGTTGGGTACGGTAAAGGCCACCAACTGGGTATATTTCAATCCGATCACTACCATGATCTTTGCTTCATGGATATTGGATGAGAAAATCACTCCTTATTTTCTGATAGGTGCCACTTGCATCCTGATAGGCATGTATGTGGCAGACAAAAAAACGGTAGCATAAACTCCAGGAGTTATACTACCGATTTTATGATGTTTCAGTGAATCCGATTTTTCAGATTCTTCTTATTTGATTTTTCAGATTCACTTTGTTCTGATTCCTTTTATTTAGCAGCCAGAACCTCTACTTCAACGAGTGCGCCCTTTGGCAACTTCTCTACTGCTACAGCAGAACGTGCTGGGTATGGCTGGCTGAAGAACTCTGCATAAACCTCGTTCATGGCAGCGAAATCGTCCATGCTGTTCAGATAAACTGTAGTCTTAACCACATGAGAAAGGTCAGTACCGGCAGCCTTCAGGATGTTCTGGGCATTGGTAAGACTCTGACGGGTCTGCTCCTTGATGC
>ERZ1026882.170-NODE-170-length-48456-cov-18.739014_pt1 | contig 48456 bp, 43 predicted proteins | sample MGYA00380171_ERZ1026882 | MGnify/ENA primary metagenome ERZ1026882 (study PRJEB33269, sample SAMEA4719807) | human gut metagenome | biome: human-associated habitat; feature: organic feature; material: feces | place: Cameroon | collected 2013-10 ...
AGACTTGCAACAATATGCTATAATTTGCCCAGAAACCGTACTTTTGGCTGAAAAGTAAAAATAGCAGAATATAAGAATAAATTACAATGGGGATGTGATAGAGGGAGAGGATCAGCTGGGCTGGTCCTTTTTCAGTGGAGTTAAACTTGTCTGAGTAATATGCTACAAACAAGTTTGTGGACTGAAAAACCAAAATAAAAGTGCCGAAAAATACAAGACGCAAAACATTAAGCAAACGCAATAATTAAACGCAAAATATCGAATTGATTTGACTTTTTGCGTTTTACTGAGGTATAATTTGCGTAAGATGAGGAATAATATTGCGAATGACAGGAGCTGATATATATATGAAAACTTGTAAAGAAAAGGCTTTAGAGTGGAATGTTTCTCCACGTTCCGTAAATGATATGTGCAAAAAAGGAAGAATACAGGGTGCAATAAAAGAAAAAGGATCTTGGTTAATTCCAGACGACTCTCCAAAGCCAATGGATGGAAGAGTGTCTAATGGAAAATACATCAAGAAAAATATGGTTGCGAAAGCAGAAGTTAAATCATTACCAATCGGCATCTCTGACTATGTTCGTGCGCAGGAAGAATATTACTATGTCGACAAGACGTTATTAATCAAAGAATTCTTGGATCAAAAGCCATTGGTATCTTTGTTTACGAGACCAAGGAGATTCGGAAAGACCTTGAATATGGATATGCTCAGAGTGTTCTTTGAAATATCAGATAAGAATACTAGTAAGTATTTTGCCGATAAAAATATTTGGCAATGTGGAGAAGAGTATCGTTCACATCAAGGAAAATATCCAGTCATATTCTTAACTTTTAAGGATGTTAAATTTGATACTTGGGACGCAACAATAGATAAAATAAGGGGACTACTTCAAGAAGAGTATGGAAGACATCAAGAGCTACTAAATAGTGATAAGCTCTCACAATATGAGAAGGAGTATTTTACAAAGATTATTAGCGCTACAGCTAATGAAGTGGAGCTTACTTCTTCGCTAGAAAGACTATCTAAAATGCTTGCTTCACATTATGATAAGGCTCCAGTAATCATTATTGATGAATATGATACTCCGATTCAAGAGGGATACTCTAAGGATTTCTACAATGAAATTATTGGATTCATGAGAAATTTCTTTTCAGGAGCATTTAAGGATAATAAGAATTTATCCTATGGTTTCCTAACAGGAATTTTGCGTATTGCTCAGGAAAGTATCTTTAGTGGTCTAAATAATTTAACAGTGAACTCCGTAATGGATGAAGAATACGATAGCTTTTTTGGATTTACAGAATCTGAAGTGAAAGCAATGCTCAGTTACTATGGAGTGTCGGATAAAGAGGAGGAACTTAAAGACTGGTACGATGGATATTTGTTTGGTAGCGAAGAAATATATAATCCATGGTCTGTAATCAACTATATTTCCAAGGGATGCCTTCCTCAAGCATATTGGGTAAATACAGGAAAAAATGAAATCCTTGATGATGTACTAAGAGTGGCTACAGATGATATTACAGAAAGATTATATGACCTTTTGCAAGGAGAAAGAGTAGTTGCAAGAATTGATCAAAATATGGTGTATAGATCGCTTGCGGAGGATCCAGCAAATATTTATAGCTTATTGTTGGTTGCTGGCTATTTGAAAACTCCTAAAAAGGAACTGCAAGCAGATGGTTCATATTTATGTGAAGTATCAATTCCAAATAGAGAGATTGCAGCCGTATATAAGAGTGAAATCTTGTCACATTTCTTGCAAACTGGAGCAATTACAAGGACTACAGCAAATAAGATTGCAGAAAGTCTTTATGTCAATGATTACAAGAAGTTGCAGAGCGCTATTGGGGAATATATGGATAAATCAATTAGCTTCTTCGATGGTGGAACTGAAGGATTTTATCATGGTTTGATGTTAGGATTAATAGCATTAATGGATAATCAGTATAAGATTAAATCGAACCGAGAATCTGGAGATGGCAGATTTGATGTTTCTTTAATTCCAAGAGAAAAAAGGTATCCTGGTATTATTTTGGAATTAAAGTGGAAAGAAAAATTAAGCGATGTTGAGCTTGAAAAATGGTCTAATGAAGCATTAAAGCAAATTGGTGAGTTGCGATATGATTCTGAAATGAAAGAGGATGGAATTACGGAAATCTTGAAGTTTGGAATTGCTTTTTCGGGGAAGAAAGTATGTGTAAGAACTGAGTAGAACAAGAATTTAGTGCAAAGGAGGAACTGTATATGAATAAAACATATTCCATGAGTATTAGGGTAAGCGAAGAAGAATTAAGTAAATTAAAAAGGGCCGCAAAACTGGAGTCGTATTCTTCTTATAGTGAGTTTGTGAGAAGAATTGCGTTAAAAGAAGCCAATAGAGTGATAAAAAATTACCCAAAGGAAGAAAGATAGAATAATATAAAAAAGGAGATCTACAATATGATTACCGTAAATGAATTGCGAGAAGTACTTAGGTCAATTGGATTTGTTGAAAGAAATGATGTTTTTTCAAATTCGTATTCATCAGGTGCAAGCATTGATGTAAATTTTAAGGAAAAGAAGATTATTTATTCTCCAGTTGATGAAGATTTTAAAGAAGGATTATTTCCAACGAAAGAAAAGCAGGCAAATGGTTTTGTGATACATAGAGATACTACACTTAATTTTAGTGCAAATGAGAATTTCGTTTGTCTTATTTGTGTGCATTTTCTTTTGAAAAAAGGATATGAGGCGAAACACATTGTTTTTGAACCAGCATTCAAGGTAGGTCATGTTAATAAACCATCTTATGGCGATATTCTTGTTTTTGATAAAGAATATAATCCACTCGTATTGATTGAAAATAAAACATTTGGAACAGAATTCAGTAAAGAATGGAATCTTATGCAAAAAGATGGTGGTCAGCTTTTTAGCTATTTAGGACCACTTGTAAATGAAATGGGACTTTGTGAAAATCTAGCACTTTTTGCAGCCGATTTTGATGATATAGATATAATTCCTAAAAGCCATATTATTACATTGAGAGACAACGAAAAACGTATTGCTGAACTTGAAAATCCAAAAACATTTGCAGACGCAAAAGGAAAATATTTTGAAGTTTGGAATGAGACTTATGCAAAATCTTTTGAAACCAAAGGTTTGTTTGAAGATGATATTGCTCCTTACACGATTGGAAAATTGAAATATACTATTTCAGATCTTAAAGGACTATCACATGCAGAAATAAAACCAATTTATCATGAGTTTGCGACAATTTTACGTAATAATGCTATTACAGATTTTGAACATTCATTTTATATATTAATAGATTTATTTCTTTGTAAAATAACAGATGAATTAAATAATCCAGATGATTTGCAATTCTATTATAAAGGTGTCACCAGAGATACGCCGAAAGAGTATTGTAGTCGACTTTTGAAATTGTATAAGCAGGGGAAAAAACAACTTTTTGATGTAGAGGTTGTCAACAAAGAAGAAGAGGATATAAAGCAGATATTTGAAGATACTAATCGTTCTATAACGAATGGTCTTTTTGCTGGTATAAAAGAGCTATTTGAAGAGATAAAATTTTATAACATAAAAAAATTTAATTTTATTGATGTAGAAAATAAAGAAGAATTTGATATGAATTTTCAAATTTTAATTAAAATTGCAGCTCTTATTCAAGATATAAATTTAAGTAGTAGTGAGACAAACCATTTTTTTGGTGATTTGTTTGAAGGTTTGCTTTCGAAAAATGTGCATCAAACGGAAGGTCAGTTTTTTACGCCTCTTCCTATTGTAAATTTTATAATAAAATCAATGCCAGAGTTCCCTGATTCAGATAATGTCAAAGTTTTGGATTATGCATGTGGTGCTGGGCATTTTTTGACAGAATTTGTGAAGCATTATCCCAAAGCTAAAATATATGGGATAGAAAAAAGCCAGACATTAAGTCAAGTGGCAAAAATTGCTACAATCATTAATGGTTCGAATGATTCAAGAATCATTTTTAAAGATGCGTTAAGTTATATCAATACAACAGAAGCAAAATATGTTTCGTTTGATAAAGAGAGTTTTGATTGCATAATTGCAAATCCACCATATAGTGTTAAGGGTTTTATTGAAACATTAGATGAAAAAGATAGAAATCAGTTTGAATTAATAAAAGAGATAGATGAGAAAGCATACTCTAGTAATAATTCAATTGAATGTTTTTTTATTGAGCGAGCAAAATACTTTTTAAAACCAAATGGAATAATGGGAATTATACTTCCAAGTTCGCTTTTAAGCAATGAAGGATTGTATGTTAAAACTCGTGAACTATTATTTGCCAACTTTAATATTCTTGCAATTTCAGCAATGAATTCAAGAACTTTTGGATCAACAGGAACAAATACAGTTATTCTGTTTGCACAAAAAGTTGGAAAAAATGCTGAAGGATTACTAAACACATTTATTACAGGGAAAGATTATAAGCAGTATTTGAGCTGGGAAGAAATTGATAAATATATAATAAAACAAGGATACAGTAAGGAAGCTTACATGGCTTTTATGCAGAACAATATTTTAAGTGATAACCTCATGGATAATGAAATTTTTAAGGATTATAGTGAGGCATTTAAGCCACAGATCATAACAAAACAATTGCAAAAAGAATGGTTTGAAAATTCTTCGTTTTATAGGACTGGTTTGAAAGAAAAATCAAAGGAGTACAAAGAATTATTAGCTAAATTTCTTGTTTCTGATGAATTTAAAGAATTGGAAAAACAAGAGTACACTCGAATGTTTGTAGATTATGCAAAAAAAATAGAATGTGATAAATTAAAAACATATATTCAGATTAGCAATAACAATGTTGCGGTATTACAATCTCCACCAGATAAGGTAAATGGAAAAACAAATAAAAAAGAAATTATTAGCTTTTTAGGTTATGATTGGAGTAATCGTAAGGGTGATGAAGGAATAAAGTATGTTACAGATAAAAAAATAGAGGATTTGGAAGATGATGACGAAAAAGATGCAGAAGTAGTAATGGCGATAAATTCAATTAAATATATAAAAACACCATTATATAATCCTAATGACGTTAATGATAATACAAAATATTCATATGCTTTTAGAAGCCATATTGAAGAAAACTGTAGCAAATTTTCTTTTGGAAAAGTAATTCAAAAAAAGGAAGAACCGTTTGATGGAGACATAAATAAGTTATTTAGCATAAAAAAATTATCTGACTTAATAGATTTTAGCAACACTAATTTTGACAAAAAAATTAATTTAAATGCTACTGAAAATAAGATAATAAAAACCAAATGGCCAACTCAAAGAATTGAAAAGCTTTTAAATAAGGTGAATGGAAATAAAACCAAAATTCCGCAAAATGAAATTATGGAAAATGGGAAAATACCAGTTGTTTCACAAAACAGAAATGGAATTATTGAAGGATATACCGATTATGAAGAGGTTATTACAGATTTGCCTTTAATTGTTTTTGGGGATCATAGTTGTGCTATTAAATATATTGATTTTCCATTTGTTCGAGGAGCAGATGGTACACAATTAATAAAAGTAAATGAAGAGAAAATAAAATCACAATACCTCTATTATTATTTAAATTCAATTCAAATAGAAAATGCTGACAAATATGAAAGACATTTTAAATATCTAAAAACAACATTAGTACCTATTCCACCTATTTCTGTGCAGAATAAAATAATAGATAAATGCATAGCAGTTGATGCCGAAATAAAAAAAGCAAACGAAAAAATTGGTGATTTAGAAGAAAAAATAAATGCGTTGGTTAAAAATATCAATGGAGTAAAATATAAATTAGGTAAAATTGCACAGTTTAAAAATGGATTAAACTATGACAAATCGAGTGCAGGCGAAGAAGTGAGTATAGTTGGGGTGGCAGATTTTAAAGACAATAAATCTCCCATATGGGATGATGTTGAAAAAGTGGTTATTAATGGAAAACTTGAGGATTCTTTTTTATTACAAAAAAATGACTTGCTTACCGTACGATCTAATGGTTCACAAGAACTTGTGGGTAGATTTATGATTGTAAATAAAGATTTAGAAGAAAAAACTACATTTTCAGGTTTTACAATTCGCGTTCGTCCTGATAGTGAAGTGGTGAAAAGTGAATTTTTATATTACATTTTATCATCACCTATCATTAGAAAGCAGCTTGTTGTAGGAAGCAATGGTTCTAATATTAAAAGTTTAAATCAAACATTGCTTGCAAATGTCGAAATTTCTATACCAAGCATGAAAAAGCAGGAAGAGATACTTTCGGAGTTGTTAGCTATAGAAAATCAAATAATAGAACAAAGAAGTATTATAGAATTTGGGCAGGAAAAGAAAAATAGGATTATAGAAGATGAATTGATTTAGTTTTCAATAATATAGTTCGGGCTTGATTAATCTAACATGGTGAGGTAACCACATGGTGAAGCTGTACAACGATATCTATCGGGTGCAGATGCCGAATATCACGCCGCATGTTTGCCGGCACACGTATTGCAGCAATATGGCGAAATCCGGAATGAACCCGAAGACGCTGCAGTACCTTATGGGGCATAGTGATATAGGGGTTACGCTTAACACCTATACGCATTTAGGCATTGAGGATGCAGAGGATGAATTGAAGCGGCTGGAGGACTTGCAGAATGCCAGAAAATAATTGGAACGGACGCAAGGAGAGAAGCCTGTGTCACAGAAGATGTTTAAAGCGATATAGGAGAATAGTTAGTTTGGAGGCGGTCTGGCGATGGCAGGGCGATGGCTGGGGCGTTTTTGTTATGGAAATGAGAAGAAAATGACGATATAATATATGTGTTTAGTTTTATTGAAATGAGGTATTATATGTACGGCATAGAATTTTATGATGAATATTTGTTACATATGGGTAATTTAAAAAACAAGCCAGATTTAGCCACACCATATAAAATAGAATACTTAAAAACGCTTATAAAAGATAACAAGGTTTACAAATTTATATCATTCCAAGAACATAGCGAGATCAAGTTAAAAACATTAATGGAAGAAAAGATATGGTTTTCATTTTATAAGACGCTAAATGATGACACCGAGTTTCAAATTAATTACAAAATAAAGAAAGTTGTTAGCAAAACGGGTTGCAGTAAAGATTACATAAAGTTAATCACTAATTATCTCACAGAGATGTATGACGTTTTTTCTCTTACATATTCATATGAAGATTATATGTGGAGAGAGTATGCAGCGGGAGGCAATGGTGTTTGCGTAGAATATAATGTTGGAGATTATGACTTTTTGTATCCAGTTGAGTATTGTGATAAAAGTGCAATTGATTTTACGCAGATGATTATTGAGGCAATAAAAAATGAGGGGATGGCATTATCCATTATTCCTTGGGTTGTTAAAAATTCATATAATTCGAATGCTGGAATCGATTCGACTCGGGAGAAAGAGGTAAGAATATTATATTGTCCGTATGATCTTGCAGAGTTTAACGGAGGACGTGTTGAATACAATATAAAGGAGCGAAGGGGGGTATAAAGGAATTGCCAAACCACTTACAGAGTTCGGGATGACAACATCAAGAATAATTATAGGCAATAAATGTAATCAATATATGAGCAGTGAAATAATACGGTATGCGGATAAAAAACATATTTATTATGATTTTCAGAAAGAATAATTTTCGGAGGAAAAATATGATATCAAAAATTAAATGGAAAAATCATTCTGTGTTGGGAAATCTTGAACTTGATTTTACAAAGGATGATGGAGGAATATATAATACAATAATTTTAGCAGGAGAAAACGGCACTGGAAAAACTACAATTTTAGATACAATAAGTGAGTTTTTGAATTTGGGAGCTGTTACCCCGTTTGATTATATTGAGTATAAAATTGAAGATGACGATTTCAGAATATATTACGGAGATCATGATAACCATAAATTAGGTTTTCATCAAAGAGAGTCACTAAAAATAGGAGAGAAAAAGGGGATTTATTCTAATAAACATAATGATAGAGAATCCATTAATAATGATTTAGAAGATATTAGGCATTATGGTATAGCATATTCAAAAGCACGTTCAGGTTTTAAGACAAATATAGTAAAGTCTTCTACAACAGAGCAAATTGATGATAATAAGTATAATGACGATGAAAAAGAAGATTTTACTAATATAAAACAGTTGCTTGTAGATTTGTCATCACAAGATAATGCTGAATGGATGAGAATAACAAAAAACGGCATTAATATGGATTTTGAAGAATTTAAGAAGCAGTCAAAGCTATATCGATTTGAATTAGCGTTTAATGATTTTTTTGATCGGATGAAATTTAAGGAAGTGGATGAGACAGATCCTAATGAAAAAAAGATAATTTTTGAGAAGCATGGTAAAAGTATACCTGTTGATTCTCTTAGTACTGGAGAAAAGCAAATTGTATTCAGAGGGACACAACTTTTGAGAAATATGAATTCGATAAAAGATGGCGTGGTATTGGTGGATGAACCGGAGCTAAGCATGCACCCAAGATGGCAGGAAAAAATATTAGATTACTACAATAAGCTTTTTATAAAAGATAATATACAATTGGCACAAATGATTTTTGCAACACATTCTGAATATGTAATAAAATCAGCGTTGCAAAATTCGCGGGATGCATTAATTATCGTATTAAAAGAAAAAGAAAATGTCATAACTCCTGTGAAAATAACTGCTCCGTCAGTTTTGCCTACAATTACATCAGCAGAAACAAATTACCTTGCATTTAATATAGTTTCAATAGATTATCATATTCAGTTATATGGATATCTTCAAGCAAAAACACAAAAACATAAAATCAAAGAATGCGATGATTATATTAAAAATCATCCATCGTATGATTCAAACAAATATGGTAAAATGTCTCAATATGGAAACACTCAGTATGAAACGCTATGTACGTACATTCGTAATGCAATAGATCATCCGGATTCAGGTAATACATATACTAAAGAAGAATTAAGAACTTCTATAGAATTTTTAATAGAATTATGTAAAGAAAATGATACTTAGTAACAAGTGATAAATGTAGAATAAAAGAAGAAGGCTTAATAAAAGCAGAAAATTGTAGTAATTGCTGGCGGGTTATGGAGGGAAAGATACATATTGGTACAATGTATAGAAGGATACTGGTATGAAAAGGTTTAGTAATATACTTATGAAGTAGTAATCTATCCACTTTTTACTACGTTTCTACTACGATTGCTGTACACATCTTGCAAAATTTTGCTAAGATTTGCATTTTATGTACAGAAATGACCAATACATAAAGAAAAATTAACACCGCGCAAAACGCTGCAAATCGCAGCAGGACAGTGCATTTTGAAAGGAGTTTTTATGAGTATACGCGTACTTTTCATCTGCCACGGCAGGACTGTGGGTAGTCAGTAAAATCAAGGCTTTAGGGGCATTACGTGGGCATATCATGGCAAGTGTAGTAGTGGCAGACTACGGTAATATTACGAATGAGGGAATGCAAATGAGCCGATGTAGAAGTGTAGATTTCAACGGTAGTAGCAATCGTTAAATTGTAAGGGCTATCGTTATATAGTGTGCAATCGTTGAATAGTCTAGCAGTATCGTGTAAAATGAATATCTAGTTGGATAAGGACATATAATATTAATGCAGCCGCAAGCTGTGATTTGAACTATATTTGACCTTGACAGGCGGCACATTTGAATGTATACTTTAGGTACAGTAAGAGATTACTGCAAATGTTTGTTGCTACTCGATATGCAACTCAAATAAGGTCGAGTTCAAATGTTTGTCGCTACTCGATATGCGACTTAGAAAAGGTCGAGTTCAAATGTTTTGAGGTTCCGTTCGAGAGGATGGAGCCTCTTTTTGACGATAGGAGAAAAAATGGAAATAGGACATTTTTATTATATTGATGATCAATACTTTAAGGATTTTCCAGATTCTTATTTGATGCAGAATAAGGAAAAGGTAAATGGACAGTTACATGATAGACCATGCTTTTATGCATTCTGGGATAGTAATACGCAGCTGTTTTGGATGATACCATTTTCATCACAGGTTTCTAAATTTAAAGGAATCTATAATAAGAAAATGCAAAAGTATCATAGGTGCGATACAATTGTTTTTGGAGAAGTGCTTGGTCATGAGAAGGCATTTTTGATTCAAAATATGTGCCCGATTACAGAAAAATATATGAAAAATGAATATCTGGACTCTGTTGCCAATATACCAGTTCGTGTTGATGGTAGATTAGAAAAGGAGTTAAAGGATAAAGCAGGAAAAGTTTTAGCATTGCAGAGAAAGGGAGCTAAGTTGATTTTTCCGGATGTCCTTAGTATAGAACAGAAATTATTAAAATAGATGTAAATATCTATGTCGGATAAAGAGAGGTGTTTTTCCTAGTGGAAGGCATCTTTTTTTATTAAAAACTGTGCGGTATATTTCGGGGTATATTTCGTGTGCCTTTTTGACTGGTAAAAATATGCCTTGGCTGATATAATGTAAATTGAAAATAAAGTAAAAATATTTTGTTATACATAGTTGGCTGTTAATGGCATCTGAGATATCGTAGGATGCTTTTATGATTGGAGGATAAGGCATAATGATAAACTTGGGTACATTAAAGGAAATAACTGATTTAAGAAGTGTGTGGTCACATGAGGCTTTGAACTTTACCCCTTGGGTAGCAGAGAATGTTGACCTGCTTGCAGATGCTGTTGGTCTTGATATTACAGTGGATGAGACAGAATCATCTGTTGGAGACTTTAATGTTGATATCTATGCATCTGAAACAGGAACCGATAGAAAGATTATCATTGAAAATCAATTAGAAGACACGGATCATGACCATCTTGGCAAACTGATTACTTATGCATCCGGGAAAGACGCAGATGTGGTTATCTGGGTAGTAAAACACGCACGAGAGGAACACAAGGCAGCAGTTGAGTGGCTTAATAACCATACGGATGATAAGATAGGTTTCTTCTTGTGTGAAATAAAGCTGTTCCAGATAGGAGATTCTGATATTGCTCCATCATTTACTGTAGTGGAAAGACCAAATGATTGGACGAAGGAGATTAAGAAGACAACTGCTACAAATCCAACACAGCAGCAGAGACTGGAATATTGGCAGGCGTTCAATGATTATGCCTTTCAGAATGCAGAATTTAACAAAGCATTTAATAAGAGAAAACCAACGACAGATCATTGGATGGATTTTAGTATTGGATCATCAGCTTGTCATATCGCAGTATCTCAAATCCAAAAAAGAAATGCGATTGATGTTGAATTGTACATAAATGATGATAAGGAACTTTTCAGAAATTTGCTTTTACATAAAGATGAGATTGAATCAGTGATGGGATTGGTACTTGATTGGAGAGAACTGCCGGAAAGAAAGGCAAGTCGTATTATTATTGAAAAAGAAGTGACGTTTGATAATCGTGCCACATGGTCACAGCAGTTTGATTATATCATGGATGTCTGCATGAAGATGAAGAAGGCATTTAAGAAGTACTTATAAGAAGGTGATGTCAATGGATACAGTAGATATGATGATATCTTCATCCATGAGTTATTATAATAATTTGAAGAAGGATCCTAATGGACGTTATCGCTCATGGGAGCATTGCTATTCAAATTTTTATCATGCTAGAGAAAAAGATAATGCAGATGTAGATTACTTAAGTTTACAATTAGCTTTTTACTTGGCGAGTTGGGGAATGTATAGAGGTTCTTCGTTTCTTTTGCAGAAAGACTATAGGATACATATACCTGTTATTGAAGAACTATTGGATAAAAAATATGATTTATTGATGGGGATAAATTGTTCAGAACTGAAGAACAAAGTGAATCAGAAAAAACTCATAGAATTGAACGCATTTATGAGTGAGTATTATGATGTTATTCGCAAGAATGTAAAAGAGAAGGATTTGAAGAATAACTTATCATATACTCTGATTACGAAAATTTTAATGGGAACTATGGGATGTGTTCCGGCATATGACAGGTATTTTATTGCTGGCATCAAGAATCAAAAGGTTGCTACAGGAAGTTACAATATTAAGTCTATTTTACAGCTTGCAGATTTTTATGAAAGAAATGAATCTCGTTTAGAACCTGTCAGAGAGAATATGAGAGTGTATGATTTACCATACCCACAGATGAAAATGATTGATATGGGATTCTGGCAAATTGGGTTTGACTTGGATACTAACAAAGAAATAAACGTAGCACATTAGTAATGGCTTATTCTGCACACCCTTTTGTTGAATAATGCACACCCCTATCCGTAGTCTGAACCCCCTTAACTGACTACGATTTGACTACTACACAAGGCCTTGATTTGCTCCGTTTTGCGTTATTTTGCAAAAAGTGTAGTTTTAGATAAGAAAAACACGATGCCCGGAAAAGTAGATAAACCCTTGCAAAATAGGGCAATACAGGGCATTTTAGAACAGGAGAAATTTATGATTAAAGTTTTATTCATCTGTCTAGGCAACATCTGCCGCAGCACCATGGCCCAAAGCATCTTCACCCATCTGGTCCACAGACAGCACCTCGATGCTGTTTTCGAGATAGATTCAGCTGCGACCAGCCGTGAGGAAATAGGCAATCCGCCGCACTACGGCACCAAAAATAAACTATACGAGGAGCATATTCCTCTTATTCCACACCGCGCGAGACAGATGACACGCGATGATTATTTGTACTATGACCTTCTGATTGGAATGGACACTGCAAATATCAGGAATATGACAAGGATTGCAGGGGGCAGTGACAGTCAGCAGAAGATATTTAAGATGCTGTCATTTGCTGATTACGGGACAAATCATAAGCTTACAGCAGCGCGCGATGTCGCAGATCCATGGTATACAGGTGATTTTGATGCGACCTTTGATGATGTAATCAGTGGATGCCGGGGCTTGTTAGAATACATAAAAGAGGTGTATAATCTATAGCTATAGCAATTAAAAGAGACTAATAGCAGCTGTTACAGTGCTGAACACAGCTGCGATAATTAATTTCAGGAGGCACAAATGCAATTACAGAATGGAAGACCGACAGATACCACAGACAGACTGGATAAAGAAATTCGTACATACGATTTTTTGGACAAACTGGGAATCGAATATCAGAGAATAGACCACGAAGCGGCATTTACGATGGAGGTTTGTGAGGAGATTGACAAGACACTCGGCGCAACAATCTGCAAGAATCTTTTTCTGTGCAACCGCCAGAAAACTGATTTTTACCTGCTCATGATACCGGGAGACAAGACCTTTAAGACAAAAGAGCTCTCGCATCAGATAGGCAGTGCGAGACTTTCGTTTGCAAGTCCGCAGGATATGGAAAAATATCTGGATATCACACCGGGCTCAGTCAGTGTGATGGGACTGATGAATGACCATGACAATGCGGTCAGGCTTCTGGTGGATGAGGATGTGCTAAAAGGTGAGTGGGTTGGATGTCATCCATGCATAAATACATCCAGCCTCAGGATAAAGACAAAGGACATGTTTGGCCCGGTGATAAAGGCCATGCATCATGATATGACCGTGGTAAAATTAACAGGTGAAGCATAGTAAAGCCTGACAGAACGTAAGGAGAATCAATGGTAAAAGCAGTAATATTTGACATGGACGGAACACTCATAGATACGGAGAAATATTATCGTATTTTCTGGCCGATGGCACTTAAGCAATTCGGCTACGAGATGACAGATGAGCAGGCGCTTTCAATGCGAAGCCTCGGGCAGCCGTATGCACCGCAGCATCTTAAGGATATGTTTCATGATCCGGATATGGATTATAATAAAATCAGGGCTTACCGTCGCAAAATCATGGAGGAGCATCTGGAAAAGGTGGGTATTGAGCTTAAGCCCGGTGCAGTTGAGATACTTACATTTCTGAAGGAAAAAGGCATTCACAGAGCGATTTCCACAGCGAATGATATAGAAAGAGCTGAGAAATATCTTAAAAAGATAGGGCTCTACGGATATTTTGACAAGATCATCTGTGCACCTATGGTGGAGCATGGAAAGCCGGCACCTGATGTGTATGAGTTTGCATGCAGCGAGCTTAAGCTGGCACCTGAGGAGTGCATGGCGGTAGAGGATTCGCCAAATGGTGTCAAAAGTGCATATTCTGCAGGCTGTAAGGTTGTCATGGTGCCGGATTTGACACAGCCTGATGAGGAGCTGAAAAAGATGCTTTTTGCCTGTGTTGACAGGATAGATGAGATTAAAAGTATAGTATAATCACAGCATATATAAGTCGTGGAGGCATGATGGGCACAGAAAATGATTTACCGGGAATTTCATTAAAAGACGAGCAGAGACTGCTTCAAAATATCATAGGGATTGCACAGGATAATCTGGACCGTGCAAAGGAATCGGTAAAAAAGCTGACAGATGATTTAGAGGATTTAAGAGATGTCTACGAGGCACAGGACAAGGAGGGACTTGCCCTGTGGAACAATGCGACAGCGCAGCTTCGTGAGAACGAGAGAAATATCGTAAGATGTGAAAAGGCGCGGAAAAAGCCGTATTTTGGCAGAATAGATTTTAAGGATCCGCGTCAGAAGTCACAGGAGTCCTACTATATAGGCAGAGTCGGTATTGCAAAGAATGCATCAGAGCCTGTGGTCATTGACTGGAGAGCACCGATTGCATCCGTATATTATGAGAGCAGTCTTGGACCATGTAGGTACACGGTGAGCTCAGAGGGTACTTTTGAGATTGATTTAAACAGAAAGCGCACCTATGAGATTGCAGATGATAAGCTCAGCGACTTTTTTGATTCAGATGTCGTAGCAAATGATGAGCTTCTGACAAAGTATCTGGCTAAGAATAAAAAGGCAGTGCTCGGAGAGATTATCGCGACAATCCAAAAGGAGCAAAACCTTATTATCCGCCGTTCGCCAAAGACGAATATCATTGTGCAGGGAGTTGCAGGTTCAGGAAAGACAACGGTTGCAATGCACAGGATATCGTACATTTTATATAATTATGCTGATGATTTCAGACCGGAGGATTTCTACATTATAGGCAGTAACCACATTTTGTTGAACTATATTACAAGCGTGCTTCCGGAGCTTGATGTGTACGGCATAAAACAGATGACTATGGAGCAGCTTTTTACAAGGCTTTTGTACGAGGATTGGGATGACAAAAAGTACAGCATACATGAAGTCAGCAAAAATGACAGTAGAAACAGCATAAAGGGCAGTAAAGAATGGTTTGAAGCTCTTGAAAAATTCTGTTGGGATTACGAGGAAAAGTGTATTCCAAGAGATGAGGTCTACATGGAAAAAACAGGCAATCTGCTTGTGGGAAAGGTGCTGATAGACACTTATCTGCATGATAATCCGCTTCTTTCCATGCAGAGTAAAATCCTCATGTTAAATGAGATAATTTACTCGAAGTATGAAAATGAGGTTCTCGGTAAGGAAGTGAAGTTCCCTGCAAAGGAGCGCAGAAAGCTTGATAAAAAATACAAAACCTATTTCGGTAAGGATGACTGGAAAGGCTCTGTGTATGATTTTTACAGCGATTTTCTGCTTAGTCAGAAGGAGAAGGAATATGATATAGATATTCCAAATGACTCATTTGATGTGTATGATCTGGCAGCGCTTGCGTATATTTATAAGCGCATCAAGGAGACAGATCCGGTTCGTGAGGCGAGTCATGTGGTTATTGATGAGGCACAGGATTTTGGCATGATGGCATACTGCTGTCTGCATTACTGCCTCAGAAACTGTACATACACTATCATGGGCGATACCTCGCAGAATATACATTTTGAGTATGGCTTAAATGACTGGGAGGACTTGAAAAAGCTGATACTCACAGGTACATATGACGCATTCGGTCTGCTTCGAAAGAGCTACAGAAACACTGTTGAGATTTCAGAATTTGCAACAGAGATACTGCGCCATGGAGATTTTGCAATCTATCCGGTGGAGCCTATTATCAGGCATGGAAATGCAGTCCGCATAGAGGAGTATGCCAATGTGCGCTCACTGATTTCGGCATCGGTTGACACGATAAAGGGCTGGCAGAGTGAAGGCTATGAGACGATAGCTGTCGTGTGCTGTGATGAGGCAGAGGCTCTCAAGGTGTCTGCTGAGCTTAAAAAACATATAGAAATAGCAGATGATGATATTGAAACTGCACAGTTTGGTGCAGGAGTCATGGTACTTCCGGTCGCGTATACAAAGGGACTTGAGTTTGATGCTGTATTGCTGTTTGACCCATCAGAGAGAAAATATCCGGCTGATGATAGTCATGTGAAGCTTTTGTACGTTGCGGCTACCCGTGCACTTCATGAGCTTGCTGTATTCCACCGGGGCAGGCTGACACCGCTTATTGCAGACCCTGCTCCTTCCAACAGGCATCAGAAGGAGTTTTCTGCAGAGCCGCTCACTAAGGCAAAGGAATATGAAAAGCAGCAACTGACAGAAAAAGAGATAGAAGAGCAAAAGCGTGTTGATGGCAGACGCGATATGGATGAAAGAGAGTATTTTGGTCCGTCGCGCATTGTATTAAAGCCTGAGCAGTTGACAAATAAGGCTGAAAATGAGAAGCTTGATTTATCTGTATTTGTAAAAAAAGACAGGGAAAATCAAACACAATGTACTGCTACAGATATGGCAAATAAAATTAAGATTAAGGAAGTAAGTAAGGCTGCAAAAAAGAGCAGCCTCCCTCTCAATCCCTCCCCATACGCATATGGCTCAATTCCAGACAACGATATACTTCATGTAAAGGGACATTCAAAGGGCAAGTTTGCGGTAAAATGGCTCAAAAAAGGTAAATCGCATGTTGAAATCGCCACAGCGGACGGCACACTTTATGTGATACCAATAACACCGGAGATAGTACGTGTAATCTTTGTAAAAGGAATTGGAGTGAAGCCGCACAAAAACTATTGGAAGCAAAAGGCCGATACAGCCTTCAAATGGGTGGCAAAGGAATCCAAATCGCTTATTGAAATTCAAACGGAGAAGCTGATACTAAGGATAGAAAAGAAAAACGGAGCCATACAGTATTTTGATGCCGACAGAAATCTCCTTGTAAGTGAAAATGCCACAGAGCCAAGGCTTTTAAATAATGGCGAGTGCTACACATTTTTTGACTGGGATAAATCGGAAAAGCTCAAATCCAAGGGAATACTTGCGACAGACCTTACTGATTTGACAAACAAAGCCAGATATATTTCGTTCGGAGGCAGACAGCAGAGGCTGCCGCTTGTCGTGTCAAACAAGGGATATGGAATCGTTACTGCATCAAGCCGCACAGCACTCTTTTGCAATATAAAGATGTACGGACAGTATATCTTTGCAGACGGTGACACTCAAAGCGACTATTATTTTATAGGTGCAGGCAGTGTAGGCCATACACTTGAGCTGTACGGCACATTATAAAATGCAAGTTGCCCAAAGCAAAATTATCTGATAAAATATCGGCATGAGTATATACGGAGGATAACAGATGAAATTCAGGACAGAAAACGAGTTTACACATTTCAAATTTTCGGATGTGCATGTGAGCGATATCATGATGAGCTTTGGCACCTTCAAAATATGCCTTGACAACGTAATCATAAAGGCAGATAATTCTAAAAACAGAGATATCCGTGATATGAGGACAAACGGCCTTATATTAAAGCTTTCAGATGCAAATATTATTTCATTCATACGCGAGGGCTTTAAGACATATGATGCCGATGGCAACCTAAAGAGCACCACGGCTGACGAGGAGATAGAGGAGACAGATTATATCGACACCTTCAACAATTTTCTTGACGGATACGCATATTTAATCGAGAAGGAGAATGAAAATTATACCTTCGTATTCGATGGAACAGATGAGCGCTCGTACACCTTGATTGTATCGGCATCAAAAGACGAGTGCGAGTGGGACAGATTTATGAATATTGAGGCATAGAGTATGCCATGGTGCATTTTTAGACAAGTCCAAGATGCACCATGGCATTTTTAAGCCCATCCTCTTTGATATCGTCTGTCACTATATCGGCAACAGCCTTGACTTCATCGCTGGAATTGCCCATGGCAACACCGACATCACAGTAGCGCAGCATATCAAAATCATTCTGGCCATCGCCAAAGCCTATTGTATCAGCCTGACTCATGTGAAGAAACTCTACCACATCACGTATGCCGGTTGCCTTGTTGACACCGCGCAATGTAATCTCACCGCTGTAAGGTTCAGGCTCTTTAAAGCTGCTCAGGGTTACTACAAATTCATCGCCGAGGAGCTTTCTTAAATCATCAATGTGGTAGTTGCAATTGCAGTAGATGGTGCTTTCAACATCGGCGTATCGATTAGAAAAGCTTGATAATTCATCATCAATCACGATATCCTTAAATGTCGGGTTGTCCTGTATCACATGCATGTCAAACTGCTTTGAGAATGCTGATATGAATTTGTCGGCCCACTTGTGGTTGGTGATGCTTTTATCCTTTGTCTGGAAGATAAGTCCTGTGTTGTTGTCACCAACAGTGTCAAGAACCTTCTGTAACAGATTCTGCCCATAGACATGATGTGCAATTACCTTATCACCCACAGTGACATAGCCGCCGGCAGCAGCCACCACGCCGTCAAAATCAAAGGCTTTTAATGATGGATAAATCTGATTGTAGCTACGTCCTGTGCAAAGAAAAATCATGTGACCGTTTTGTTTTGCGTTTATTAGAGCATCAGCGGTTGATGGGCTCATGGTGCTATTGCCGAAATCAACGAGAGTGCCGTCTATATCAAAAAATAATAGTTTTTTCATAAGTGTTACCTGCCTCATTATTATTAATTCATATACCAGATATACTCTACAATACGAATTCAATAAAGGCAATAGCCAATAGCCTAAATTTATTTAATAATTGTTGCAAAAGAAGGCTCTGTTATAACCACAATTAAGAAAAACTATAATATATTCCTATACTTTATTTTCTTAAGTTTTGACTATGATGGGTTGAAATAATAAGTTTATTGTGTTATAACGTTAAACAACAAAAGAACAATAAATGCGTTGAAGGAGACTTGGATCACCAGACACCGACAGGAATACAGCGTCACCGACTGAGAGCGCTGTTTGGAAGAGCTGATTGCAGGAACACTACCGGAGCAGATCTGTTGAACGATTGATATGGTTTATTGCATAGATAGGTTTATCGTATGTGAATTAAGCTTTTTATATATCAAAAGTAGGCAGATACGATTCATCCACGTTACGGATAAGAGTGGAGAAACAGGAACAGTCCTTTTTCTCAAAGCGGGTGGTACCGCGGAATATTTTTAGAATTTTCGCCCCGGAGCATTTCATTAATTTGATATGCTCCGGGGCTTTTTTCCGTCCCGCTTAAAAAATCAAAGGAGCACAAAAATATGGAATTCTTAACAGGAGCAGTTCAAAAGGAAGACCTCGGTATCGCAGAAATTCTTGCAGGCGACTACGAGGGCAAAAACATCAAAGTAAAGGGTGCGATTCACACCATAAGAGATATGGGTGAGGTTGCATTCATCGTCTTAAGACGCAGGGACGGACTCATACAGTGTGTATACGAGCCGGGCAAATCCCAGTTTAGCGTCGATGATCTAAAGGAAGCAGATACCGTGGAGGTATGCGGCACATACAAGAGTGATGACCGTTCTCCAAACGGCTTCGAGCTTCGTCTTGACACTATCACAATTTTATCTGAGCCGGCGGAGCCTATGCCGCTTCAGATCAACAAATGGAAACTGAATACATCGCTTGAGGCAAAGCTCAATAACAGGGCAGTGGCACTCAGAAATCCAAGAGAGCGTGCTACGTTCCGTATACAGGAGGGTATCACAAGGGGCTTTAGGGATTTCCTTTATAATAATGGATTTACAGAGATTCATACGCCAAAGCTTGGTGCAAAGTCAGCCGAGGGAGGTGCCAACCTCTTCAAGCTTGAATATTTCCACAGACCGGCTATATTACAGCAGAGCCCGCAGTTTTACAAGCAGATGATGGTAGGTGTCTTTGACAGGGTATTTGAGACTGCACCTGTTTTCAGAGCAGAAAAGCACAATACAAAGAGACATCTGAATGAGTATACATCACTCGATTTCGAGATGGGCTACATTGACGGCTTCGAGGATATCATGGAGATGGAGACCGGTTTTTTGCAGTACACCATGGAGCTTTTAAAGACTTCATACGCCAAGGAGCTTGAGCTTTTAAAGATTAAGCTGCCTGACGTGACAAGCATACCGAGAGTCAGATTTGACGAGGCAAAGCAGCGTGTCGCGGAAAAATATAACAGACAGTTCAGAAACCCATTCGACTTAGAGCCGGAGGAGGAGGTACTTATCGGACAGTACTTCAAGGAAGAGTATGGCAGTGATTTTGTATTTGTCACACATTATCCTTCAAAGAAGAGACCATTTTATGCCATGGATGATCCGGCAGACGAGACATACACCTTAAGCTTTGACCTGCTTTTCAGAGGTCTTGAGATCACAACAGGCGGCCAGCGAATCCACGACTATAACAAGCTTATGGAAAAAATCGCAAAGCGTGGCATGGAGACAGAGGGTATGGAGAGCTATCTTTCAGCCTTCAAGCACGGCATGCCGCCACATGGAGGTCTTGGAATAGGACTTGAGAGACTTACAATGCAGCTTATCGGAGAAGACAATGTGCGTGAGGCTACGCTGTTTCCTCGTGATCTCAGCAGATTGGAGCCATAGGTCACAGCTTCTGGGGTTGTGGCGGGTGCGCATGCAGGCTGAGAGGTTGCATGTGTGTATATATTTTGTTCAGAAAATTTTTAAGCTTGTTCCGACATTTCCTGCGGATAGGATATTGGCAGGAGGTATGCTGTGAGGTATTACAGGCTGTGAGCGTCGGAACTGTTAAAAATTTGTCTTCGCAATATATATACACCCATGCTTTGCAGGGTGTTTAGCGCACCCTGGGCAGATATTGGTACATTTCCAAAAAATAAAATATAAGGAAAGAGAGAAAGGATATCGTATGAATCATATAGGAACAAGAGAAATCGCCACAGAGCGGCTTACTCTTCGAAGATTTGAAATAGAAGATGCGGAAAATGTTTTTTACAACTGGTTTTCCGATGAGCAGACAGTTAAGTATCTTACATGGCCTGTTTACAAGAGTGTTGATGAGGCAGAGGATATGATAAAGAGCTGGATTGCACAGTATGACAATACAGAGTATTACAATTGGGCTATTGAGCTTAATGACCTTGAGCAGCCTATCGGCAATATTTCGGTTGTGAGCATTGATGAAAAGACGGAGAGCATTGAGCTTGGATATTGCTTAGGAAGTCAGTTTTTTAATAAAGGATATATGACTGAGGCGGTGACTGCTATCATCAGATTTTTCATCAATGAGGTTGGTGCCGGACGTGTATGGGCCAGACATGATACTGAAAATCCAAATTCCGGCAAGGTGATGGCTGCCGCAGGCATGGATTATGAGGGTACTTTACGCCATGCAGGCTTCAACAATCAGGGTATATGCGATGAAGCGGTATATGCAAAGGTCAGAAGTGCTGCGCTTGACGAGGAGCCTGAGGATGAGACTCCTGAGCAGCAGGCTGTTACCACAAAGGTGATGGGCGAGGATGGAGTCATGAGAAACGTAATCTCTGACGAGACTATGGAGTATGTCGGAATCCTTGCAAAGCTTGAGCTTTCACCGGAGGAGGCTGAGGCTGCCAAGAAGGATATGGCAGATATGCTTGATTATATCGACAAGCTCGAGGAGCTTGATACTTCGGGAATTGAGCCTATGAGCCACGTATTCCCTGTAAACAATGTATTCAGAGATGATGTTGTCACAAACGGTGACGGAAGTGAAGCAACACTTGCCAATGCACCGGTCAAGAAGGACGGCGGATTCAAGGTACCAAAGACAATCGGCGAATAACGGCAAGGAGGAGAAAAATGGATTTAATGTCTTTAACTGCCGTGGAACTCGGCAAGAAAATACAGGCAAAGGAAGTTACAGTGGAAGAGGCTGTAAAGGCTGCCATTGCTTCTATAAAAGCAAAAGAAGAAAAGATAAACAGCTTTGTCACAATAGACGAAGAGGGTGCACTTAAAAAAGCAGCAGAGGTTCAGGCAAAAATTGATGCGGGAGAGCTAAAAGGGGCACTTGCGGGTGTGCCTGTAGCCATAAAGGATAACATGTGTACAGAAGGGCTTCTCACCACATGTTCATCAAAGATACTCTACAATTTCATCCCGACCTACACAGCGGAGGCTGTTAAGCGCCTTGAGGATGCAGGCTGTGTCATCGTGGGAAAAACCAACATGGATGAGTTTGCCATGGGAAGCACAACAGAGACTTCTGCATTCGGCGCAACAAAAAACCCATGGGATACAGAGCATGTACCGGGTGGTTCGTCAGGCGGAAGCTGTGCAGCAGTTGCAGCAGAGGAGGTACCGTTTGCACTCGGTTCAGATACAGGCGGATCCATAAGACAGCCAAGCTCCTTCTGTGGTGTGACAGGAATCAAGCCAACCTACGGAACAGTTTCACGTTACGGACTTATAGCTTACGGTTCATCGCTTGACCAGATTGGACCAATTGCAAAGGATGTCACAGATTGTGCCACAATACTTGAGACAATCGCTTCATATGATACGAAGGATTCGACATCAGTAAACAGAGATGATTTGAAGTTTACAGAGGCGCTTGTCGATGACGTAAAGGGTATGAAGATTGGTATTCCAAAGGATTATCTCGGAGATGGACTTGACCCGGAGGTGAAATCGGCAATCCTTGCAGCGGCAGATGTTTTAAAAGAAAAAGGAGCTATCGTAGAGAAATTTGACCTTGGACTTGTAGAGTACGCGATTCCTGCCTACTATGTAATCGCCTGTGCTGAGGCAAGCTCAAACCTTGCCAGATTCGACGGTGTCAAATACGGATACCGTACAAAGGAGTACACAGACCTTCACAACATGTACAAGAAATCGCGTTCTGAGGGCTTTGGACCTGAGGTGAAGAGGAGAATCATGCTAGGCTCCTTTGTACTCTCATCAGGATATTATGATGCATATTATCTTAAGGCACTACGTGTAAAAGCGCTTATCAAGAAAGCCTTTGATGATGCCTTTGCCAAATATGATGTGATACTCGGACCGGCAGCACCAACAACAGCGCCAAAGCTTGGCGAAAGCCTAAGTGACCCAATCCAGATGTATCTCGGCGATATTTACACTATATCAGTAAACCTCGCAGGACTTCCGGGAATCTCACTCCCTTGTGGAATGGACAAAAACGGACTCCCAATAGGATTACAGCTTATCGGAGACTGTTTCAAGGAGAAAAACATCATCCGTGCAGCCTACAGCTTTGAAAAGACACGTGAATACAAGCACAGCAATATAGCGTTAGAATACGCAGGGAAAAATACAGCAGACAAAGAAGCTGTATGCGCACAGTAGGAAGGAGGCAAAAAGGATATGAAAAACTATGAGACAGTCATTGGACTTGAGGTCCATGTAGAGTTAGCTACAAAAACAAAGATCTTTTGCGCCTGCTCCACAGCTTTCGGAGGCGCACCAAATACACATACATGTCCTGTCTGCACAGGACAGCCTGGCTCACTTCCTGTTTTAAACAAGCAGGTTGTAGAGTACGCAGTGGCAGTAGGACTTGCCACCAACTGTACCATCACACAGTACAGCAAATTTGACAGAAAGAACTATTTCTATCCTGATAATCCACAGAACTATCAGATATCACAGCTCTATCTGCCAATCTGCCGCAACGGTTCAGTGGAGATAGAGACAGCGAACGGAAAGAAAAACGTCAGAATCCATGAAATCCACATGGAGGAGGATGCCGGAAAGCTCGTACATGATGAGTGGGAGGATGTATCTATCGTAGATTACAACCGTTCCGGAGTACCTCTTATAGAGATAGTATCAGAGCCTGATATGCGCTCGGCTGATGAGGTTATCGCGTACCTTGAGACGCTGCGTCAGACCATCCAGTATCTTGGAGCATCTGACTGTAAACTAAATGAGGGCTCAATGCGTGCCGATGTCAACATCTCAGTAAGAGAGGTCGGAGCCAAGAAATTCGGAACACGTACTGAGATGAAAAACCTTAACTCCTTCAAGGCTATCGCGCATGCCATCGAGGGCGAGCGCGAGCGTCAGATAGAGCTTCTTGAGATGGGAAGAAAAGTCGTACAGGAGACACGTAGATGGGATGACAACAAGGAATCATCACATGCCATGCGTTCAAAAGAGGATGCACAGGACTACAGATATTTCCCGGAGCCTGATCTGGTACCTATCATTGTATCGGATGAGTGGATTGCACAGATAAAGGCAAAACAGCCTGAGCTTCGTCCACAAAAGCTTGCGCGCTACAAGAAGGAATACGATATCCCGGAATATGATGCAAAGATTCTCACAGAGTCAAAGCATATGGCAGACATATTTGAGGCTGCCACAAAGCTCTGCGGCAAGCCGAAGAAGGTTTCAAACTGGCTTATGGTCGAGACAATGCGCCTGTTAAAGGATAACGACATGGATGCAGACCAGATTAAGTTTTCGCCTGTAAATCTTGCAAAGCTCGTCGATCTGGTAGATGCAGGCACGATCAACTCATCTGTTGCCAAGGAAGTATTTGAGAAAATATTCTCGGATGATATCGACCCTGAGCAGTATGTCGAGGAGAACGGTCTTAAGAGCATGAATGATGAGGGTGAGCTTATAGCCACAATCCAGGCTGTAATCGATGCAAATCCACAGGCAGTGGAGGATTATCACAATGGCAAGAAGAAAGCCATCGGAGCACTTGTAGGTCAGACCATGAAGGCCACAAAGGGCAAGGCAAATCCTGCTGTTGTCAATAAGCTTCTTATGGAGCTGTTATAATTGCTGTAATTTTGCAGAGACAATTAATGAGCACACATTTGATATAAATATATTGAATGTGTGCTTTTTTACATTTAATAATTGAATCAATCAACAGAAGATAAGTTGTCAGATTTGGTTGTGGATTTAAATTTAAAATATGATAAAGTGTTTTCTGTTATTGATATCGATTATGCAGATTTAAAAAAGTGGGAAAATATTACTCCGTTTTATAAAAATGTAAATAATGAGGGAATTGTATTATGGAAGGTAACATGATTGATTTATCAAGGAGTTTTGGATAAAAGCATTTCAAAATTGATAGACACTGCATATTGTTTTAGAGAAAAGGCAGATTATCAGGATTTTATTATCATATCAAAAAATTAGGCTATAGAGCGGATTGAAAAAGCAACTAAAGTACTTGATATGATAGAACTTTATTTGCAGGAATATTGGAAAAATAAATAAATCCAGATTATATGAGTAAAGTGAACACCTTGTAATTAGCCTGCAATAGCCAGATTAAAATATATTCTAATTGATGTGATTCATCCTCCAACGCAAGAGTGTTTCTATTAGCATTAAAATAATCGCACATAAAAAGGAATAAAAGATTGTTGCTGTAAGATTAGAATGACCAATTTTATAAAAAATTAATAGGCCTGTAAATATAATAAGTATTGAAATAATTTTATGTAATTTCTTTTGAGTTGAAGATAGTGACACCTTATTATTACTGGTTGGTGCAAACAACAGACACATAAATGCTAGGAGTACGTAGAGGCATGTGTTTTGTGTTATAAATGCGGTTGACCATTTATTTATGCAACCGAGGAAAAAGCTTGCAAGTATACAGGTTAATTGTGTTGGTGCATGTACTCCACCTATAAAATGCCTTAGTAAAGAGAATGTTAATACCCATAGTAGGGTAGAAGAAAGAGAATGAGAAAAAATTCCCCATATTGTTAAAAGGGTTATGGTTATAAATGTATTCAAAAAGCACTCTAAACCATATATGTATATGTCTAATTGTTCAGAATTTGTTTTTTTTCTTGATACTTTTATTAATTGGTTTGCAATATAAATAGCCCATTTAGTAATCATTAAAATTCTCCTGTAATATCAAATCTCCTTGTGTATTTTGCAAATGCATTTATAACATCTTTATAGTAAGAACGTGCAATTTGTATAGTTAAATGATTCGATAATTCTATGCTGCTAGATGTAATTCTGTATATGTGTGCCATATTAACAATGTAGGAACGATGTGTCCGTATAAATTCACCGGGTAGATGCTCTATTATTCTGCTTAAGGTTGACATTTGTTCATAGCATTTGCCATTGGTTGTCAATATATCCACGTAATGCAAGCGACTGGAAAAGGTTAATATTTCTGAATAAGGCAAGCTTACAATTTCTTGTCTATTACGATAGATGTATGCATTGTTGGACAGTTCTTTAGTGATTTCATCAAGACATAAAAATAGATTATTTTCGTTTACAGGTTTAAGTAAATAGTTTAGTGCCCTTACTTCATATCCATGAAATACGTATTCCCTAAAGGCGGTTAGAAATACTATAATTCCATTATAACCGGATGAGCGTAGTTTTTTTGCAACATCAATTCCGGTCATGCGGCCCATTTGTATGTCAAGAAAAAAGGCAGAAGAGTCAATTGAATGACAGTTGGGATTGTGTGAAAAAAATTCTTCACCTGATTTATAAGCATCTATATTTATATCAAGGTTATTTTGTTTGCTATATTTTTGTATTTCTTTTTGTAATCGATTAAATTCGGAAACTGAATCTTCAAGAATTGTTATATTTATTTTCATCATTCGATCTTATTCTCCTTGTCAGGAAGTATTATATGTACTGAAAAAATATTATTTTCTGAGGTGGTTTGCAATACACCACCTGATTTTTCAATAATTGATTTTATCCGCGGTAGTCCTAAACCATGATTTTGTTCGGATTTTGTGCTGAGAATTTCATGATTTTTGTTTCTTTTTATTTCGCCATCAAAGTTATTTTCAATATGGATAAGTATCATATGTTGATAGGGTTTTATGTAAAAATAAATGTATGGTTGTTTTTCGGTATCAAAAGAGAGAAGCTTTTCACATGCTTCAATGGCATTATTCCATATGTTACCGAGGATTGATGAGAGTTCAACCGAATCCAAAGGAAAAGAATCTGGTACCATAATGGAATAAGTTGTTTTTATACCAAGTCTTTTCGCATAATCTAATTTTGATGTAAGAATACAATCAATTGCGGTATTCCCTGTTGAAACTGTGATGTGTGCAATTGAAAGGGTATTATAATATTGTTCAGTATATGAAATAAGTTTGTCCCACTTTTTATCGTTGACTAAAATATTGATTGTATCCAGATAAATTTGAATATCATGTTTTATTTCTCTTAATTGTTTTGTGGTTTCTACTAAGCTATTAAATTCTTCTCTTTCTAATTCGTAAACTTTTTGTTCTTCTATTAGGCGCAGATTTTCTCTTTTAGAGTAACCAAGCTGGTAGATATATACTAACAGTGCAAGAAATAAAACAACAAAGAAAAGATTTACCAAAGATAATCGGGTGGAAAAAGAAGATTTTCCATAGTTATCTATAAATTCAAGAGTTAGACGTAAAATATAATGTCCTATTGCAAGTCCAGAAAAAGCAATTAATATATATGTCATTTTCTGAAAAGGTGAAAGAGTTATATCTTTATTAGCTACGTAGTGCAGCATTAATATCAATACCGCGATCATAGCTAGGTATAACATAGTGTATGGTTTTCGTAATTCTCCACCCAAAAGTAATTTCGTCGAAACACTATCATATAGTGTAGTTGGAATAAAAAAGGTTAGCTGCTCTGCGATTAAACAAATGATTGAGTATGCGAATCCCCAAAAAAAACGAAGAATTATATTATCGCGATAAAACGTAAGTACATATATGATATCTAAAATGCAGGACAATAATAATGTTATATAAGAAGAAAATTCTTCCTGATTCATAAAACACAATACAATAAATTGTATGGTTAAAAATAATAACATCAAAAATGATTGATTTTTAAAATTTGTTTTTTTATGCAGTTTCGTGTGAACAAATATTATAAATAAAACCTGCTCTATAAAATTAACAAAATATTCCCAGATAGAATTCATTAAAAACAAGATAAATACTTCCTTAATATAAATTATTATATATAATTTTATCATAAAAAAATGTATATACAATATATTATAATGCTATTCGTGCATATTGGACTGCCATTCGTGCATAAGGGATTGAAAAAATAAAGTGATTTGATATATTGGATATGTACCATAGTAAACACAGTAAGAATATTCTAACTTAAGATAATTTACGAAGGAGGCATATAATGGATAACAAACGCATAAATGTTGTTTCTCAGAGTTGTGCAAATCTTGCACTTAAAACTTTAAGTGCAATTGCAAAAAATAATGCAAATTCATTGTGTAGAGGTTTGCTATATGAACCAATGGTGCCAAAAAGCTTAAAAAACAAATAAAATGTTTAAATAACAGGAGGTAATTTTCATGATAAAACTTAAGAAGGTAACGATTTCATTGCTAATGGCAGTTGGACTATTAGGAGCAACACCATTAACGGCAAGTGCCGCATCTGTATATAATACAGAATTTGGTACACTAAATTATTCGTTAACAAGAAGTGGCTCAACTGTTACAGCAAAGACTTCGGTTACAAAGACAGCAAATAAGCTGATTACAGGAGTTGAAATTCAGGTTAACGCAACCGGTGAAACGATTGCTAAAGCAAATGTTACAAAAAGTAAAGCGAAGGTCAATGATATTATAAAGGTAACTAATTGTAGTAGTGGAACAAAACTTGCTTGCTTTTCTAGCCATGAGGCAAGAGGAACCGGCAGTGTTGTGAGATATTTGGCAGAAAAATTTTAATATTTGCGACAATAGTTGAAAATAGTCGTAAGGGTATATATAAACTCTTGCGACTATTTTACAATAGGAGATGAAACAATGAAGCATATTCGATATATTTTAAGCATGATTTTGGTTGGTACAATTCTTTTATGTGGTTGCGGCAGTAAAAAGGATTCTTTATCAGATACCGGTACACAAAAAGAGTCGGAATTGTCATCTATAATAAGCAGTGATGATGAACTGATAAAAAAATCAGACGGGACAGTAACAATGGGATTTAAGCCTTCAGATAATTATGAATATACGTATTCAGGAGATGAGCTGGAGGTTCCTTTATATGTAGGAACAAATGATAACTCAGAAGAAGTTGAGGTTGCTGCAATTTTGTTCTTAAATGGTGAGGTGCAGCCGTATTCTTATAAGTTAAATGGTGAGGTAAGCGAAAAAAAACCGGTTCATTATTTTAAATTGAAGCCGGATCAAACAATCAATTTCACCGCGTATGTTACTCCGGTATCCGGTATGAAAGGTGATACATTAGGTATGCAATTTGCAACAATATATATGGCAGATTATTTACCGGATAGCACTCAAAACACATCGTTTGGAAACTGTTGTAAAATGAATTCAACCATTTGTATTCCTGTAAAAATGCAGGAAAATGGTGAAAATCAAACAAAAGCAGATTTTGTAAAAACAGAGGTAACTGACATTCCAGAAGAAATTATGGATGTGCTTAAAGGGTTTGTGACGAATGATACAGATAACCCACTTGATTATTCTGCATATTTAGAAATAAAGACTGATGATAATAAAAATTGTATATATTCGAATGATGGAAAACTGCATCTGACCTTGCAAATGTATGGTGGAAAAGAAGTTGCAGAAAAGGTTACTGTTTTTATAAACAATGAACCGGTTAAAATTGATGGATGTGATTATGTACAGATAAATACAACATCTGACAAAATGACAGTTTTTGATGTAGATATTGATGTTTCTGGCTATGAAGAACTCTGTTCTCTTTATGCGGTTGCATCGACCGCTGGCAAAGATTATGAAATTCAAGATGATACAATTCAAAGTGGAAGATATTTGTTAGTTAAAGACAGGTAAATACGTATGAGAAAAAGTATAATTATTTCCTTACTGATATGTTGTATGATTACGATTTCAGCATGTGGGAGTAATAAGGAGAATAATAAGGAAAATATAAAAAAATCTGATGATATAAAACATATTCAAAGTGAAATTGATGTAAAAGAAATAAATACCTTTAAAGATTTTGAATATGATAAAATTGACAATCGATTAGTACTTCTTGATGTCTCTTCAAATGATATATTAGCTGAAATGGCAGTGAAAAATACGGAAAGTATTGATTATTATGGTGAAATTCATGATGGATATGCGATTGTGAAATCATCATATAATGAAGCTGTGGATAATTCAAGGCAGAAAAATGGTGTGGTAATATCTACCATGACATCTATGGCAAAAGAAGCATATCAGTACATAGAGTATGACAATAATCTTAAGGAAAAAAATGTAATTGACATAAAGGCCATGATTCCTGAAAAACTGATGAAGGAAATACAGGAATGTCAGTCGCAGGCGGTGGCAGCACCATCCGGAAAAGCGCTTGCATGGAGCACAGAAAGTGGTATTTATGTTTTGAATCTTGAGACACAGGAATTGATGCAGCATGAGCCGGAAGCAGATGGATATTCTCAATATGAGATAGCCTTTATAGATGAAAATAAATTAGGCTTTTATAAAAGTAAAGGGGATGAAACAATTGATACAAAATATGGATATTGGAGCCTTATATCTGACAAATTGTTTTCTGATGAGCAGAGGTGTTATAGCCCAAACCAAATTCGTGTATCGGGGAATTATCTTATTCTAAATGATGGTGAGAATCCATTAACAGATACTTCAAGTGGGAAAGTAGTTATATACAATTGTGAAGAAAATAAGTCAGTGGTATTTAAGGTTGACAATACGGAGAGTACATTTTCATATATTACGAAGGATGGGGCCTATTTGATTGCTTACACTTGTATAAATGATAATCTCACAAAACATAGAGTACGAGTGTATCAGCTATCAGATAAGAAATGTATAAGCGAAAATACTTTTGAAACAGAAGTGGGTGTGCAATTTTATGATTTTCGTAATAATGAAAATGGTTATTGGCTGATAGGAAATGAAGATACAAAAAGGGTGGTTTACAATGCATTTACAACTCAATGATATTTCTAAAATGTATGGTGCCTTTTATGCACTTAAATCGATAAATTTTACGTTTGAAAACGGAGTATATGGGCTGCTGGGAGCAAACGGGGCAGGAAAGACAACCTTGATTAATATTTTAATAGGTGCGTTAAAGGCATCCGGTGGCGAAATACTGTTAGATGGCATTAACATAGAAAAGCTGGGGACGGATTATTTAAAGTTAATTGGATTTATGCCACAGTATCCCAAATTTTATCCGAATTATAGAGTTGACGAATTTTTAGACTACATGTGTTGTATAAAAAGGGTTGATGAAAAAAATAGAATTGAACAGGTGCTTACAGAGGTCAATCTTCTGGAATGTAAAAAGAAGAAAATACGGGAGTTATCCGGTGGAATGCGTCAAAGACTTGGTATTGCGCAGGCTTTGTTGAATGATCCAAGGATTCTTGTTTTGGATGAACCAACAGCAGGACTTGATCCGGGAGAGCGGATAAGGTTTAGAAATATAATAACGGAAGCAGCAAAAGACAGAATGATTCTTGTTGCAACACATATTGTGTCGGATGTTGAGTATATTGCTAATCATATTATTATGTTGCAGAATGGCAGGTTAGCATGTGAAGGAACCTCTGAGGAATTGAGAGATAAAATTAAAGGCCAGGTGTTTTGTATTTGTGTCGATGAAAATAAAGCGGATTTGATAAGAAGAAATTATTTGATATCCAATATGAAAAGGGAAAAGGATAAGGTTATATTAAGGGGAATTAGTGATCACATACCAAAAGAAGCCGAAATTGTGGAACCACAGTTAGAGGAGGTGTTTCTCTCTTTTTTTAGGAAGGAAAGCGGTATTGATGAAGATTTTTTATTATGAATTGAGAAAAGAGTTTTTAACACGTTCCTTTTTTGTAATATTTGTATTATCGATTATTGCAAATATATTCTGGATGGAATGGGATTATCGGACTAAGGGTGGTTTTGACGAAGACTTTGTAAAGACAAGCGCATCTGAAAAAGAAAATCTATATTATGATGAATTGCATCAGAGGCTTGATGGAAAGCTTACTGCAGAAAAAGTGTCATATATTTCACAAGAATATAACAGATACAGTTCAATGATAAATGACAGCTATAGTACAGAATATGATGATACTATGCATACAGGATATGTTTTTGGTGATTACAGTCTATTAACGGTTCAATTTTATAATCCAATTAAATATCTTGTCACATATGAAGAGCAGAATGATAGTCTGGTTAATAAAACGAAGCAAAATATTAGTTTTTATAAAGAGCAGAATAATATTTTTGAGGTGGAAAAAAACAGTTTTATTTTGAAGCATTACAAGGGCAGAGCACCTTTAATATTTTATGAAACATGTGGATGGAAGACTCTTTTTGTGTATGATAAATCAGATTTTTTTATTCTGGTATTGCTGATAATAGGAATCATGCCTTCATTTTTTCAAGAGCGTAGGAACGGAATGGAAACAATTCAAAGGACAGTATGTCTTGGAAGCAGAATGTATGTACCAGCAAAAATAGTGACACATATTTTTGTGGCTGTAGGACTTGAAGCTGTCTTTAGTGCCTTTAATTTTCTAATCATAAATAAACAATATGGGTTAAAAGGCTCCGCTATGATGCTATATTCTATAAGTGAGTATCAATATACTCCGTTTGATATGTCGGTGCTGGACTTCTATTTTTTTATAGTTCTGTGGAAATGTATTGGATTTGCGATAATTGCAATTGTCATGACGTTAATTGCAGAAATTGTGAAAAATACATATGTTGTTTTTATACTTATCATAGGATTTATATGTGGTTCGCTTTATCTGAGCGGATTTGATAATGGAATTACAGTAGTAGAAAAAATATTTACCATGGTCAGTCCGTTTTCTCTGTTAAAAACAGGAGAGATTGGAATTACTCTTAAAGAAATTAATGTTTACGGGCATTTTATTCCTTTACAGAATGGAATATTTTTTGTGCAGATTGTTTTGATAATGATAATACTTGCTATTACTTATCTCGTTGAAAAAGGGAGGAGAGCTATCAGATGATTATATTGGAATTACGTAAGATATTCAGAAAGCAGCATTTATTTTCCTTTTTTACAGTCATGTTTATAACCGCTTGTATATATCAGGTGATTCTTGGATATGATACGACCAATGTGATCAGAAATTCAGAAAAATATTATACTTCCTTTTTTAAAAAATATGAGGGTAAAATTACTACAGAAAAAACACAGCAGATAAAAAAGGAATATAGAAAAATAGAAACGGATTCAGGAAATACACTATCAAATAAGCAGAAAAAACAGGCTTTTGAATCATTTTATCATATTTATCTTTATGAGACTGATTCGGGAAGTGGATATATTACAGATACGAGAGGATGGGAAACTATACTATGCCATGATGGTATAAATTATTTTATGGTGATAGTTGTTATCCTGCTTGGTATTATATCATTTTCAACAGAATATGAAAATGATATGGAAATTATGATTATTTCTTCCTGTGGAAGAAATCGTGTTACGATATGTAAACTTTTAATTGGGATAATTGGAGGAGTGATTACTTCTTTATTATTTCAAATGATATCAGTCATATATTTAAGTGCTTCAGTCGGATTGAAGAATGGCAGTTATCCATTGAACACAATTGAGTTTTTTGAAAATTCAAAATATACTATATCTCTTATTCAGGCGTTATTAATTAAAGTTGGTTTAAATGTTCTTGGTAATATAATGCTTGTTTGTGTGGTAATGTTCTTTGCTGTATTGATTAAAAAAAGAGAAATCAGCATAGTATTATCATTGCTTTATGTAATACTTCCGGTGATGATATTTTCAAAGAGTTCAGCAATGTATAGGATTCCATGCGCTGCTGCATTATTGTCGGGAAGTGGATTTTTCTGGCCGGATATGTATTCTAATGATATCATAGACAATAATTTGACGAGGATAAAAACTTTTGAAGCATTAGATAAGAAATATTTTGCAGGAATACTTTTAGTAAGTTGTTTTGTGATTGTAATTCTTTTACTTATTATCTTTTTGAAATTCTCACATTATCATCTGAAAAAGAGATTTTTAACAGGAATAATTATATGTTTGATTCTGACAGGCTGTAGTAAGAATTCAGCTGGTGGTGATGTTGTAATTGATGGCACACTTAACGGACAGATAAGTTTGTCAAAGGATGAATATGTCTATTATATTGACCAAAATGAAGATGTCGTATATCGCAAGGATAACAGTAATAATACTGTTGCAGTTACCAGAAATGTTTTTCCGCTTTCAGGAAGGATTACAAATATTTATCTTAGTGAGGACAAGTGTTATTATCTTTTGGAAAATGATAGAAATGTAGGCATTAGTGTATACAGTGTTGATTTAAATTCGTTTAAAAACGAGCTTGTATATTCCTCAGGGGGTGATAACACAGAGGATTTTTATGGATTAGCAGATAAAGAATCATCTGACGCAAGCGAGATTCTTGAAAATATTGCTACAGTCAAATGGTTTTTTGTGACAGACAAATATGTTTATTATCAGAAGGAAAGTGTGATTTATAAATGTCCCATAACAGGCAGAAAACAATATGTCATTGATGAAAATGTGTCAGAGGGGGAGATTCGCTATAGTAATGGCATATTATACTATAAAGATGCATATGGTGAACAAGAGAATTATGATGAACATGCTGATTAGTTAAGTACTTCCTGCACCAATAAGGTGCAGGGAGTTTTTTATATAAAAAGAAAAACCGGCTGTCTTGCACGAGCCCATTCAGTAGTGTATAATAGTTAAATGGCTGATAAAGCAGCCAAATGATACAAAGGCGGTAATTCACCTATGAATAATGATGATTTCAAGGAAGTACCTGACAATATTCAGGATAATAAGGAAGATACTACAAATAACATAGATAATACAAACGATAACAAGGCAAACGACTACGAGGATGTATGCTATATCTGCCGCAGGCCGGAGAGCGTGGCAGGCAAGATGATACATATCCAGCCGAACCTGTGCATCTGCAACGATTGTATGCAAAAGACCTTTGACTCCATGAGCAACGGTAATTTTGGCAACTTCGGAAATCTGGGAAATATAAGCAATATGGATTTTGGCAATATGCCCAATATCAGCATGATAAATTTGTCAGATCTGACAGGAGGCATACCAAACAGCCAGAAGCTTAAGAAGAAAAAGCCAAAGGAAGAGAAAAAGGTCGAGCCGATTCTTGACATTCACTCAATTCCTGCACCGCATAGGATCAAGGCAAGTCTTGATGACTATGTGGTAGGTCAGGAGCATGCAAAGAAGGTCATGTCGGTTGCAGTATATAACCACTATAAGCGTGTCATGGCTGACAATAAGCACAAGGCAGAGGAAGAAAAGACAACTGCAAAGCAGAGTTCAAAGAGTTTCGATGGTGTGGAGATTGAAAAATCAAATATGCTCATGATCGGACCTACAGGTTCAGGAAAGACATATCTCGTAAAGACTCTTGCAAAGCTTTTAGATGTGCCACTTGCCATAACAGATGCCACATCACTTACTGAGGCCGGATATATCGGTGACGATATCGAAAGTGTTGTAAGTAAGCTTCTTGCGGCTGCAGATAATGACGTGGAGAGAGCTGAGCACGGTATCATTTTTATAGATGAGATAGACAAGCTTGCAAAGAAGAGAAATGCCAACCAGCGTGATGTGAGCGGAGAGTCAGTGCAGCAGGGTATGCTTAAGCTTTTAGAGGGATCAGAGGTTGAGGTGCCGGTTGGTGCCAGCAGCAAGAATGCCATGGTTCCGATGACCACAGTTGACACGAGAAATATTCTCTTTATATGCGGAGGTGCTTTCCCGGGACTTGAGGATATCATAAAGGAGCGCCTGAACAAGGAGGCTTCTATAGGCTTCAAGGCTGATTTAAAGGACAAGTATGATGGGGATGAGAACCTGCTCATGCAGGCAACTGTTGATGATATCCGTAAATTCGGAATGATTCCTGAGTTTATCGGACGACTTCCTATCATGTTCTCGCTTGAGGCTCTCACCGAGGATATGCTTGTAAAGATATTGAAGGAGCCAAAGAATGCCATTATCAAGCAGTATCAGAAGCTCCTTGAGATGGATGAGGTAAGGCTTGAGTTCGACGATGATGCACTCTATGCCATCGCCAAGATGGCAAAGGAAAAGAAGGTCGGAGCCAGAGCTCTTCGTGCGATTATAGAGGATTTCATGCTCGATATCATGTATGAGATACCAAAGGATGACAATATCGGCACGGTTACAATCACTAAGGACTATGTGGAGAAGAAGGGTGGCCCGCTCATTCAGATGAGAGGTACACCTGAGCTTGCAGACAGTCAGCACGTTTAATTGTTAAATGATTATGAAATTGTGAATTGGCTGTAAATGATGCAACAAGGCTATGCGTAATGAATCTATGTGTAGTCTGTAATGATTTATAAACGTTCATATATCAAGAGGAATTGGAAAAATGAAAATTATCCACTGTGCAGACCTGCATCTGGATTCGAAGATGACCTCGAATCTGTCAAAGGAGCAGGCAAAAGAGAGAAAAATGGAAATACTGCGTACATATTCAAGGATGATAGAGTACGCCAGAAATAACGATGTAAAGGCGATTATCATAGCAGGCGATTTATTTGACACGAGAAATGTGTCAGCGACTGCCAGAAATCTGGTAAAGGATTCGATTACGTCAAATCCGGATATTGATTTCTATTATCTTAAGGGTAATCACGACTCGGACAATTTCATATCGAAGCTCGATGAAATCCCTGAAAACCTTAAGCTTTTTTCTAATCAGTGGACCTCATACAGCTATGGAAATATCACAATAACAGGTCTTGAGATAGACAAGTCTAACCAGGCTGCCATGTACAATTCTCTTGTGCTCGACAATGACAATTACAACGTTGTCACTCTCCACGGACAGCTCGGTGATGAGATTTCCACAGGCGACCTTAAGAATAAGGGCATTGATTATCTCGCGCTCGGTCATGTGCATGAGTATCAGAGCGGACAGCTTGACAACCGTGGCATGTACTGCTACAGCGGCTGCTTAGAGGGAAGAGGCTTTGATGAATGTGGACAAAAGGGCTTTGTGGTGCTTGATATAGATGATGAGAAGCTCACGGCAGGCTTTAGCTTTGTACCGTTTGCGTACAGGAGCCTCTACACGCTGTATGTGGATGTGACAGGAGCCATGACCACACAGGATGTGGCTGTGAAGATGGAAAAGGCCATTTCGGACAGTGAATATTCATCGAGAAGCATGGTAAAGTTCGTGCTTGTAGGTGAGGTGGACGTGGATTGTGAGATAAACACAGACTTCCTCAAGGATATGTTCGAGGAATATTTCTACTATGAAAAGGTGTATGATGAGACAAGGCTTCTCATCAATTACAGTGAATACGAAAAGGATGCATCACTTAAGGGTGAGTTCATACGGATGGTGCTTGGCTCAGATATGACCGAGGAGCAGAAGTCTGAGGTCATCAGGTGTGGTATATCGGCGCTTAGCGGGGAGGAGATTTAGAAATTGAAATTAATAGCTTGTCACATAAACAACTTCGGAAAGCTGTCCGATCTTAATATCAATTTCAATGATGGAGTCAATGTCATAAACCAGCCAAACGGCTGGGGAAAGAGTACACTTGCGGCTTTTTTGAAGGCTATGCTGTACGGCTTTGATACGAAAAAGGAGCCGGGCGCCTTTGAGAGGGAAAGAAAGCTCTATAAGCCATGGCAGGGCGGCACTTATGGTGGAGAGCTTGATTTTGAGGCCGATGGAGTGGAGTACAGACTTGTAAGGACATTTGGCCTCACAGAAAAGCAGGATGATTTTCACTTATACAGGCTTGCAACCATGGTTGAGTGTGATGATTTTTCACCACTGCTTGGAGAGGAGCTTTTTGACCTCGACCGCAGCTCGTTCAAGAGAACGATATACATAGCACAGGCAGACTGCATGTTTTCGTCATCAGACAGCATCAGCGCAAAGCTTGGCAATATGGCGGAAAATACAAATGACATCAACAACTTCGAGTCGGCGACAGCGGACATTAAGGACATGATGAACAAGATGTCACCAAACCGTATCACAGGCTCCATCAAAAAGCGTGTAAATACACTCACAGCCTTGGAACAGGAGCTTAAGAAGTATCAGGCAGCGGATGAGGCGGCAGCACAGCTTTCACAGAAAATAGATGAGAAAACTGCCCAGAAGAAGGAGCTTACCGGTATCAGAGCCGAGTACGGCAGGGCGCTTCAGGTGGCATCTGAGGACAGCAGAAAGCAGGCACTTCGTGAAAACTACGAGCAGCTTTGTGCTGTTGCAAAGGAGAAAGAGAGCATTTACAATGCTGCAATGGCAGTCTTTGGAGACAAAGCACCGGATGAGGCAGAGCTTTTGGAAAAGACAAAGCAGGCCGGAGAGCTTGAAAGCTTAAAGGCTGTAGAAGATAATCTGAGCTTTACGCCTGAGGAGGAGCAGTATTTAGATACACTTTCAGGTATGTTTAAGGATGGTGTGCCATCTGATGATGGTCTTGATGAGATGCAAAAGAAGATTGCAAACATCCAGAGTGTCAAGAATGAGTACAGCCACATGGAGCTCAAGCTCTCGCAGATGACCTCACTTGCAAAGATGGCAGATGATGAGGAGGAACCGGAGACACCTGAGAAGACTAAGCTTGTACCTGCGGGTATTGTGCTTATGGTTATCGGTCTTTTGGCAGCGGCTGTTGCCACGGTATTCAGTCTGAATGAGAAGTACAATGTGAAGGAAATCATGTTTCTTGTGGTAGGCATAGCTGGAGTCGCTATGGCGCTTTGCGGTGTTGTCATGATGGTCTATGGAATCCGTCTGAACAACAAAAAGCAGAGAGCATACATCAGGCTTATGGCTGAGCGTGAGGAAAATATAAAGCAAAAGGAGATACCGATTCAGGAATTAAAGGAGCAGCTTGAGCAGATTCAAAGCGGCATTACATCAATGGAGCATGAGGTATCGCAGTTTTTTGACAGCTTTTCGATTGAAGCAGATGAATCGCAGTATCAGGAGAAGCTTTATGAGCTTCGAACAAAGGCTCATGACTACAGCCGTTTCAACGAGCAGATAGGAAAGCGCGCCAAGACAAAGGCTGACTATGAGAAGGCAAAGGCTTCGCTTGATGAGTATTTAAGTCTCTATGGATATGACAGTGCTGCAGAATATACACAGACACTTTCACAGATGAAAAAGCAGCTCGCAGAGGCCGGCTTTGCAAAGGAAAATATGGACAGTGCTCTTCAGAAGAAAACGCAGTTTGAGAATGACAACGATATGGACAAGCTTCTTGCACCAAATGAGTGTCCGTATACACTTGATGAGCTCAATGAGATGATTTCAAAGGTCGAAGGCAGCCTCGATGAAATCAGGGCATCCTTAGTGCAGTACGGCAGACAGATGGATGATCTGCAGGAGCAGCTTGATATGAGGGATGAAAAGGAGCAGGAGTATCGCAACTGCAAGCAGATACAGGCTGAGGAAAAGCATAAGTACGAGATACTTGGGCTTACATCAGACTATCTGACCAGGGCAAGGGAGCAGTTTACTGCCAGATACATGGCGCCTATTTCCAATGGCTTCCAGAAGTACTTCGGTATCCTGACAGAAAATACAGACAGAGACTGGCAGGTGGATGCAAATATTTCAATAAGGATGAAGGAGCAGGGGCAGCTTCGTGATGTGAGAACCATGTCGGCAGGCTACAAGGACCTGATAGGCATATGTATGCGTTTTGCGCTTGTGGATGCGATGTATCCGGGCGAGAAGCCGTTCCTCATACTTGACGATCCGTTTGTGAATCTGGATGATGAGAAGCTTGCTCGAGGCAGAAGGTTGCTTGCGGTGCTTTCGCAGGATTACCAGGTGATTTATTTTACATGTCATGGAAGCCGCGAGTAATTTTGGTCGAAGCTTTGTTTATATTAGATAAATATGGTAGCATATTTTTATTTATAGAATATAATTATATGAGGGTCAAAATATCTTTTGACCCTCATATTTAAATATTATATCATATGAGGTAAAATATGCAGTTCATAGTATCAAAAAAGGAGTTCATTCCACCGGTAATAGCTCCTGATATCATAGAGACATTGGGCGATGATTACGAGATATGGACATATGAGGATTACGAAAGACTCCCACCACTTCTGGTGGGAGTTTATTCGTATTCGGCTATTCCAAAGTGTCTTGCTCCTTTATCCACGCAGGGACTTGTAAAGAGCGGTGTGTTCAGGCTTCAAAGGGAGTTTGTTCCGGGACTATACGGAAATGGTGTGTATGTGGTGGTTATTGACACAGGTGTGAATTATGCGCAGGAGGCTTTTATGACACCTGAGGGTAAGACGAAGATTGCAGTGCTCTGGGATCAGAATACGGATACGGTTTATTCTGAGGATGAGATAAATGCTGCTATTTTATCGGAAAATCCATATGAGAGCATACCGGGCGATGAGGATGGGCATGGTACGTTTGTGGCGAGCGTGATATGTGGCAATGACAGACCGCAGGATGATTTTGCAGGTGTGGCACCACAGGCTAAGCTTATTGTCGTGAAGCTGAAAAGGGCACCTCAAAAGCTGTATGATTTCTACTTTATTCCGGATCGTAAAATGGTGTACTCGGAGGTTGATGTGATGAGAGCAGTGCATTTTGCAGATGAGTTTGCAGGTCAAAAGGGAGCACCGGCTGTCTTTTGCATGGCGCTTGGCTGCAATAACGGAAGCCACACGGGAGCTGAGGATCTTTCAGAGTATCTGGACTATATCACGGCAAAAAGAGGCAGGGCTGTGGTTGCGGCAGCGGGCAATGAGGCGAACAGCAGGCATCATTATAAAGGGCGCATAACAGATACAGTCGATGATATTGAGATAAATGTTGAGCAGGATATGGATGGCTTTTATCTGGAATGCTGGGCACTTTCACCTGAGCTATTTACGCTTTCTGTCATATCACCGAGTGGTCAGTCGAATCCGGCAGGGGTACCAATGCGAATAGACAGCGGTGAATACTCATTTCTGCTTGAAGGAACACAGGTGACTATTGACTACAGGCAGACCGGCAGACAGACGAGGGATTTGCTTATATTTATCCGCTTTGAAAAGGTGGTGAAGGGAGTGTGGACCATCAGGGTATTTCCACTTAGTACTATTGGAGGTGTTTTTAATATGTGGCTCCCGATGACAGGACTTCTTGATGCTGATGTGAGCTTTATTGTCTCGGAGCCTGATACCACGCTGACCATGCCTTCGGATGCTAAGCTTGTGATAACGGCGGGAGGCTATAATTCCCTAAATGATGCAATACTTTTAGAGTCGGGAAGGGGCTTTGACGCAGACGGTGGAATAAAGCCGGATCTCGTAGCACCGGCTGTGGATATCACAGGGGCAAATCTAAGAGGAATGTATATAGCACTAAGTGGCACATCGGCGGCTGCTGCAATCACTGCAGCGGTGGCGGCTCTCATCATGGAGTGGATGATAGTGAGAGGCAATGTTTTGCTCGCAAACGGAGTGGATATAAAAAATGTCATGGTAAGAAACTGCCGCAGAAAAGAAAAAACTGACTACCCAAATAAAATTTTTGGCTACGGATTCATGAATGGGTTTGCCAATTTCTAAGAAAACGGATATAATATATTCTAAAAGATAAAAAGGAAGGGTGAATGGATGACAAAAAGCAATAATTTATTAGCGGATTACGCTGCAAAAAAACAGGATATCTGTATTAAAAATGACACAATTTCAGATAGTCTTTTCAGGGAATATGGTGTCAACAGAGGACTTAGGGATGTAAACGGAAAGGGAGTTCTGACAGGTCTTACGAATATTTCGGAGATTGTTTCATTTAAGACGGGCGAGGATGGCAGCAGCGTGCCATGTGACGGACAATTGTGGTACAGGGGCTACAATGTAAAGACACTTACAAACAACTTAAGGCCCGGTGAGTTTGGTTTTGAAAAAATTGCTTATCTGCTGCTTTTCGGGCAGCTGCCATCTGAGAGTGAATTGGCTGAGTTTACAGAGGTTTTAGGAAGAAGCAGAACCCTTCCTACCAACTTTACGAGGGATGTCATCATGAAGGCTCCGTCAAAGGATATCATGAATTCCATGACGAGAAGTATACTGACACTGGCTTCATATGATCCTCTTGTAGCAAAGGCGGGCATCGACAACAATATCAGACAGTGCTTATCACTTGTTGCAATATTCCCGATGCTTGCAGTTTACGGTTATCATGCGTATAATCATTATGAAAATGATCAGAGCATGTATATTCACAGGCCGGATCCAAAGCTTTCGACAGCTGAAAACTTCCTTAGGATGCTCAGAGCTGACAATCAATATACAGAGCTTGAAGCAAGGGTGCTTGATATGGCACTTATTCTTCATATGGAGCACGGCGGTGGAAACAACTCTACATTTACCACCCGTGTGGTTACATCGGCAGGTACAGATACATACTCTGCTATCGCGGCAGCCATGTCATCCCTTAAGGGACCAAAGCACGGCGGTGCCAATATCAAGGTGATGGAGATGATGCGGGACATCCGTTCGCATGTGAAGCACTGGGATGATGAGGATGAGGTGAGAGCATACCTCAGAAAAATGATGGATGGGGAGGTGTTTGACCACAAGGGACTCATCTATGGAATGGGACATGCGGTGTATTCACTTTCTGACCCGAGGGAGCGTATATTCAGAGGCTATGTGGAGAAGCTTTCAGTTGCAAAGAAGAGAGATAATGAGATGAACCTCTATAATACAATAGAGAAGGTGGCTCCTGAGATTATCGCTGAAAAGCGCCATATCTTTAAGGGTGTTTCTCCGAATGTCGATTTCTACAGCGGCTTTGTTTATGAGATGCTTGGTATTCCTATGGAGCTTTACACACCTCTTTTTGCCATTGCGCGAATCGTTGGCTGGAGTGCCCACAGGCTTGAGGAGATTGTCGGCATGAACAAGATTATCCGTCCGGCTTACAAGAGCGTCATGAAAGAGATAGAGTAACGAGAGGATGTTACAGTCTATCGTTCATATATCAATAATACGATATGTTGGGGATTGGACATATTAAAAGAATCGAGGTATTATACAAATGAGTTTTACAAAGGTAAAAAAGGGCGTCTGTGCAGCAAAGGGCTTTGTTGCAAACGGATTAAACTGTGGATTAAACAGTGACAAAAACAAAAATGACCTGGCTTTAGTTTATTCAGAAACACAGTGTCAGGCAGCGGCTGTTTACACAACAAACAAGGTGAAGGGCGCTCCTATTCAGGTGACAAAGGCACACCTTGAGGCATCAGGACATACGGCAAAGGCTGTTATTGCCAACAGCAAAAACGCCAACACCTGCAATGCTGACGGAGTAGAGAAGGCCCAGAGAATGTGCGAACTTGCAGCAGCAGAGCTTTCGATTGATCCAAACGAGGTTATCGTGGCATCTACAGGAGTTATTGGCCAGGTGCTTCCTATTGAGCCTATCGAGAGCCATATAAAGGAGCTTGCAAAGGGACTTTCGGCAGACGGCAACGACAAGGCTGTAAACGCTATAATGACTACAGATACCGTTCCAAAGCAGTATGCAGTAAAGTTCATGCTTGGAGACTGTGAGTGTACAGTAGGCGGTATGGCAAAGGGAAGCGGCATGATTCACCCGAACATGGCTACTACCTTAAACTTTATCACATCAGATGTTGCCATCTCATCGGAGCTCATCCAGAAGGCCCTGAGCGAGATTGTAAAGGTTACCTACAACTGCTTAAGCATTGACGGCGATACTTCTACCAATGATATGGTAAGCATCATGGCAAACGGTCTTGCAGGAAACACACCTATTACTACTGAGAATGATGATTATCAGGCCTTTAAGGACGCACTGTACGAGGTGCTTTCAAATCTTACAAGAATGCTTGCAAAGGATGGAGAGGGTGCTTCAAAGCTGTTAGAGTGCACATGCGCAGGTGCGCCTGATCTTGATACAGCAATTATTGTGGCAAAGAGCGTTATCCGTTCACCACTTTTAAAGTGTGCTATGTTTGGCGAGGATGCCAACTGGGGACGAATCCTTTGTGCTATAGGCTATGCGGAGGCTGATTTTGATATAGACAAGGTGGAGCTTCACCTGCGCTCAACAGCAGGATGCATCAAGGTGTGCGAGAATGGTGCCGGAGTTGACTTCTCAGAGGAGGAGGCAGCAAAGATACTGCATGAGGATGAGATTTACATCGACATAGATTTACACCAGGGAGATGTGTCAGCCAAGGCATGGGGCTGTGATCTTACATATGATTATGTAAAAATTAACGGAGATTACAGATCTTAATCTTGACAAGTAATATTGATTAATGATATTATTTTTTTAGAGTAATTAATTAAAAAAGTAAAGCGAACGAGGGCGTTCAGATATTAGGTTATCTGCGCCCTCTTTTTTGTTGGAAAAATCACATTTACAAAAGAGAGGTTAGGAGGCGGTACATTGACTAAGAATGCATTGGATATGATTGATGAGAAAATAGTAGAGCTGCTACAGGAAAATGCACGTATAGCGATAAAGGAGATAGCGGCACAGGTGTTTTTGTCATCACCGGCTGTAACAGCCAGAATAGAGAGATTGGAGAGCAAGGGAATCATAAAGGGCTATCATGCCGCTGTTGATTCGGTTAATCTGGGCTATAAGATAAAGGCTTTTGTCAATCTGGACCTGGAGCCTGTACAAAAGGAAGAGTTTTATCCGTTTATTGAGAGTGTGGAGAATGTCATAGAGTGCAATTGTGTGACAGGAGAGTATTCTATGCTCATAGAGGTGGAGTTTTTGAATACGGAGGAGCTTGATGACTTTATCAACACTCTGCAGGAATTCGGCAAGACAAGTACACAGATAGTTTTTTCCACTCCTGTTGAGCACAGAGGCCTGCCTGTACATTCAGGTTTTGATGTATAAGATGATATGAGGGTCAAAAGATATTTTGCATGATTGAATGAAGTGTGCTAAAATAGTTTGCAAAAATACTGACTGTTAAACATGATTTTGGATGCTTTGAATAGTCAGATATATTGATTACGGCAGGAGGATAATATGAGTAAGAAATTAGGCTTCATAGGTTGTGGAAACATGGGAAAGGCAATGATACACGGAGTGCTTGCATCAGGCAAGGCACAGGCAAGTGATATTCTTGCATCTGCAAAGACCGAAAGCTCCAGAGAAAAGAATGCTGCAGAGCTTGGAATTAAGCTGACAGCGGACAATAAGAGCGTTGCAGAGTTTGCAGATATTCTTTTTTTAGCAGTAAAGCCACAGTACTATGAGGAGGTTATTGCAGAGATAAAGGACACTGTTAGTGACGATGAAATCATTGTTTCGATTGCACCGGGCAAGTCACTTTCGTGGTTTGACGAGATGTTTGGAAAGAGCTTAAAGGTTATACGTACCATGCCAAATACACCTGCCATGGTTGGTGAGGGCATGATGGGAGTCTGTGCAAATGAAAGAGTATCGCAGGCGGAGCTTGATACAGTGCTTGATTTGTGCTCGGGCTTTTCAAAGGCTGAGATGATAGACGAGAAGCTCATGGATGTAGTGACAGCTGTCAGCGGAAGCTCACCGGCATATGTGTTTATGTTTATCGAGGCTATGGCAGATGCAGCTGTCGCAGGCGGCATGCCAAGGAGCCAGGCATATACATTTGCAGCCCAGGCAGTGCTTGGAAGCGCAAAAATGGTTCTCGAGACAGCAAAGCATCCGGGCGAGCTCAAGGATATGGTATGCTCACCGGCCGGAACCACTATCCAGGCTGTGCGTGTGCTTGAGGAAAAGGGTATGAGAAGCAGTGTTTTTGAAGCTATAATGAAATGCCTTGATATCTCCCGCAAAATGTAGTAGAATTATTGCATTGAGTTAAAGGAGAAAAGCAATGAGTCAGGCAAAGGTTGATAAATATAAGAATGAAAAGGCAAATCGTAAAAAGACAAATGCCAGAAATAAAGTAAAGCGTGTTATAGCACGAATTGTTGCAGCTGCGGCTGTAGTCGCATTGGTAGGCTGGGGCGGTTACTCCGGATATCAGTACTATGAGAAGAGTCGTCCGGTGAACTGCTATTATGCAGATATCAGTGCTGTCAGCGATTATCTAAAGGGATTATCTACAGACAGTGAGAAGTAGATTATATTTTTGATACATACATATATTTTACGATTTATATGATTAAGTTAAAATACCTCGCAGGTTACTGCGAGGTATTTTCAGTATTTTCAGTTTTTGAAGAATCCCCGGGCTCTTTTTGTGATTCAGATACAGTCTTTGCATTTTCTTCGGTATTTGATCTGTCAGAGTTTTTTGCTTTGGAGAGTGTGTTGTCAATTGCGTTGAGCAGCACTTTTGAGGTGTACTGACTTGTGTTTGCGTAGGAAATATTATCGGTGGATTGATTTTGCACAATCTGCGATACGAGCTCGTTCATAGCAGGCTCAACAAGCGGATACATGGTTTCCACCGAATCAGTCATGTTTTCAAGGCTTATGGAGTTAATGTTATTGCTGTCCACCGCCACAGACACATCGATAGCCGCCCCACCCAGCGCTACAGATGTACTGTACACACCCGGTGTATACATGCCGGTTTCTTCGACTGCAGGCTTTGGCTCATCACCTGAAAAGAAATATGTAGCAGCGAAAATTATCAGAAGAAGCAGTATGCCAAGGAGCACTCCGGTGAGAATGACATGCTTCATTTTTACAACGACGATTTTTGTTTTTGCACTCATATGCGCCTCCTGTGGTTGTTTTATATATAATATGTGTGGGGACGCGGAAATATGACAGATATTCCTGTCTATAACGAAAAAGAGATATCCATGAAGGATATCTCTTTTCGTTATAAGAGCGATAGACGGGGCTCGAACCCGCGGTCTCGACCTTGGCAAGGTCGCGCGTTACCAACTACGCCACTATCGCATTTGTTATGTTTGTGAGCTCTCTTGTGTCGAGCACGTGTTATATAATACATGATAGAGGAGCATCTGTCAATAGTAATTTTAAATTTTTTTGAAAAAGTTTGACGATACCAGATAAAACGGTTGTATTGATAAATTGTTCTGCGCCGACCGGAGTGGAACGGAGACAAGAAGCTGCACCGCGGGTGAGAGGTTCTGCTGCACTCCTATAATGAAAAAGAGATATCCATGAAGGATATCTCTTTTAGTTATAAGAGCGATAGACGGGGCTCGAACCCGCGGTCTCGACCTTGGCAAGGTCGCGCGTTACCAACTACGCCACTATCGCATGTATTAAGTTGTGTGCCCTCTTATGCTTGGCACGTGTTATATAATACACGATAGTGGTGTATCTGTCAACCATTATTTTTAATTTTTTTTATAAGTTTTTCAATTTTGTCTATATATTATTTTGTGAAGATATGCATTTCGCGGTTGTTTTTTGTTGGCATAATTATGCTATAATTATGTCAATGAAAGGAGTGAAGTATCATGCCACTTATTATGCCTATTAAGGATTTACGCAATACAACCGAGATTTCCAATATTGCACATAATGAACAGGAGCCTATTTTTATCACCAAAAACGGATATAGCGACTTGGTTGTAATGAGCAGTGAACTGTATGATAAATTTGCAAGAATAAATCGCATCGACCAAGCAATCTTCGAATCCGAGCAGGAAATCGCTAACGGGGCAGAAGCCGTTGATGCAGAAATAGTTTTTGCAGAATTGGAGAAAAAACATTTTGGATAAATACAAAGTAAAGGTCAATCCTAGAGCAATCCGTGAATTAGACAGCATTTACGAGTATATCGCAAACGAGAAATTGTCTCCTAAAAATGCCAAAGGACAAGATGCCCGAATTAAAAAAGCCATTTTAAGCTTAGATACCTTTCATCAATCCCACCAAGAGCGAAACGAAGGCAGATATGCCGGAAAAGGCTACCGACAGTTAATAATTGATAACTACATGGCTATTTTTCGCATTGACGAACCACGCAAAATCGTTTATGTAGTAACAATACAGTATCAGGGACGGAATCTATAAAGAAAGCACCAAAATACTGAGGAGAATATCAAGGGTATTCTCGATTATTGTGTCCATGCAGGCATATTTTGATAAGATAGTAAAAGGATTGGCAAAGAAAAAAATAATTACTTTTCCGGATTATGTGATTATGATACAATTATGGAAAATAGTGTTTTATGAATCTAACAAATTGTTCAATCGGAATTTGTAAAGGAGATATACAACATGAAGAAAGTCTGCTTAGCGGTTTTGCCAG
>ERZ1026882.172-NODE-172-length-48353-cov-78.679842_pt1 | contig 48353 bp, 30 predicted proteins | sample MGYA00380171_ERZ1026882 | MGnify/ENA primary metagenome ERZ1026882 (study PRJEB33269, sample SAMEA4719807) | human gut metagenome | biome: human-associated habitat; feature: organic feature; material: feces | place: Cameroon | collected 2013-10 ...
GGAGGTACTTTAGACAAAAAAGAGGGTGCATCATGGACTTATGACACACCCTCTTCGTAGGATTTGAGGATAAACTCACTTTACTATTTACCATCATGATTGGGTTATCGGTTAGCCGATTGCCACTGATAAGTTTTCTCACAATGGATATTGACAGTCTGGTCGGCTATCATCAACTTGAAATCGCCTTCTTCCAATACCCACTTGCCATCATAACCTACGAAAGCAAGATCATCGGCATTCAAATCGAAAGTAACAGTCTTGGTTTCACCCGGCTGAAGCTCTATTTTATCGAAAGCACGGAGGCGTCGGCCATCAGGAACCATGCTGGCAATAAGGTCGCTGCTGAACAGAAGAACGCTCTCTTTGCCTGCCACCTTGCCCGTATTCTTCACATCCACGCTCACCTTGATGATGTCGCCGTGGCGGAAGTCAGACTGGGAAACCTTCAGGTTGCTATATTGATAAGAGGTGTAACTCAAACCATATCCGAAGCCCCACTGCTGGGTAATCTTCGCATTGTAGTCGTAAGCACCTTCCATCGTACCCACCTCCTCACTCTTCTTGAAGTCATAGTTGGCGAGCGAATTGATTTCCTTAGGATAAGTGTAAGGCATCTTGCCACTGAAGTTTGACTTGCCCGATACCAAGCCAACCAAGGCATCTCCGCCCATGTTGCCAGGGATAAGGATGTCGATGATGCCCTGTGCCAATGGTTCGATGTCGGCGATGAGACGAGGGCGACCTTCATTCAATACCAGAACGACAGGCTTACCGGTCTTGGCGAGTTCCTTCACGAGATTGCGTTGGTTCTCTGAAAGCCAAAGGTCGGTCAGGTTACCCGGAGTCTCTGTGTAAGAGTTCTCACCGATGCAGGCAACGATGACATCAACATTCTTTGCTGCATCAACTGCGCCCTGAATCTGAGGTTCGTTCTCCTCCCAGTATTTTCCCTTCTCATTATAGGTAACACCCTGGTTCAAGATGACATTCTCCTTGCCATACTGATTGCAGAAAGCCTCATAGATGGTGTTGTACTTGCCGGCAAACTCATCGGCACGATGGCCCTGCCAAGTATAGCTCCATCCACCGTCCAGGCAGCGCATCTGATTGGCATTAGGACCCGTGAGGAGAATCTTCTTGCCCTTGGCGAGAGGCAAGACAGGAGTGCCATCCTGCAACTTCTCGTTCTTTAAGAGCACCATACTCTCGGTAGCTCCCTCTAAGGCGAGCTTGGCAAACTCCTCGCCACCAAACTTAGGATAATTCTTCAGTTTCTGGGTTGGGTTCTTGAAGAGGTCGAGACGGTACTTCATGCGAAGCACACGACGGCAGGCATCATCGATGCGACTCATCGAAATCTTACCTTCCTTCACCAGTTCTACAAGATAGCCACAAGCATCGCAAGAATAAGGTTCCATAATCATGTCGATACCGGCATTGATGGCGATGCGGAGCGCATCCTTCTTGTCCTTTGCCACCATCTCACGAGTATAGAGATTGTTGATGTCTGCCCAGTCGGTGATGAGCACACCATCCCATCCTGTCTCTTCCTTCAGCCATCCTGTCAGGATGTCCTTGTTGGCATGCATCGGCATACCATTGACGGAAGCGGAATTCACCATCACGGTCAAGGCTCCAGCCTGCAGACCCGCCAGGAAAGGAGCGAAGTGCTTCTCTCGCAAGTCGGCTGGAGAGATATAGGCTGGCGTACGGTCTTTACCGGTCCAAGGCACACCATAGCCCATGAAGTGCTTCATTGAAGTGGCAATGTGATACTGGTCGATGTTGTTTGGGTCCTCACCCTGAAAACCATAGACCATCGCCTTGCCCATCTCTGAACTGAGGTAGCAATCCTCGCCAAAGTTCTCCCAGATGCGAGGCCAACGGGCATCACGACCGAGGTCAACGGTAGGACTGTAAGTCCAAGGTATGCTCACCGCACGAGTCTCATAAGCGGTAGCCTCAGCCGAACGGCGAGCTATCTCACGATTGAAGGTGGCAGCCACATTGATGTTCTGCGGGAAGAGGGTTCCGCCCTGTGTATAAGTAGAACCATGGTTCTGGTCGAGACCGAAGACACAAGGGATGCCGATGCGCTTCATCGAGATCTTCTGGATTTGCGCGATGTACTTCTCCCACTGCTTGGCGGTAGGTGCGCAGGTATTTGGAGCGTTGAGGATAGAGCCAATCTTATAGCGGGAAAGGATAGAATCGGTCTTGTGCTCGTCGATATAGAACACACCGTTCTTGTCGTTGGCACCAAAGAGGTCGGTCACCAATTCCATCATCTGACCTATCTTTTCCTCCAAGGTGAGTTTCTTCAGGGTTTGTTCTACCTGAGCCTCTATCTTAGGGTCGCTCTTGATAACTGGAACATTGGCACTGGCTGTATAAGCCAATGCCAACATTGAAATAGATAATAATATTTTCTTCATAAACAGTAAAGGTTTGACGCTTTATGATAAAAACGGAAATCTTTCTAATATTTTATTCAATAGTTATTTTCTTTATGGTGTAACCATTACCCACGAGGAGGAAACCATCCTGCTCTGTCAAGAGTTTGATAGAGAGGTCGGTCAGTTCAAACTTCCATGTAGCAGGTCCATCCACCATGAAGTCGCCACGTTCTATGTCGCCCCCCTTACCAGTAAGGATGTTGTTCCACCAGTTGGTAGCAGCAGTACCCTGACCTTTTCCATCCACATAGACACGGAGGATAGTACCCGCCTTCACCTTTGAGAGGAAGGTTTCCCTCAAGGCATCGAAAGGAGTGCCCCATGTTACAGCAAACTCACCTTCCCAGATGGTGTTCTCCATAGATGGGCGAGCCTCGGTGGTTACCTTGATGGTACCGCAAGGGAACTGTACACCACTGCCATCTACCAAAGTGATATCATAGTCACCATTCTCCAAACCTGTAGGAGCTGTGAGTTTCAAGGCTTTGCCCTCTTCGAGAACCTCGAAGGCTACTTCCTTGCCACCTACCATTACTTTAGTAACTGTACCGAGATTCTTGCAATTATGGATAGTGGTCTCAGCACCTGGAGCTACCCAAAGCTCGACGGCATTGGTACCCAAAGCTGGATCATCGGCAGCAGGAATCACGGTAACTTTCAAGGTGCGGGATGTGGTCTTGCCCTTGGTGGTGGTTGCCACGATCTTCAGTTCATGATTACCTAAAGGCAAAGGTTGATCGATAGTATTACCTTCGGCAATCTGATTGCCGTCGAGCAACCATGTCACAGTGGTGTAGTGAACAGGAGTCACCTTGATTTCCATCTTATAATTAGTCTTGCGGTCTATCTTGGAATCAGCCAAGTCGGTGTTCAAGATACGTGGATCGTCATCTTCGCTGACAGTGAAGTATGGTTCATCGTCAGAAGAGCAAGAAGACAAGGTTGATGTACCAGCCAGTGCGAAACCCACGGCTAAGAGCATCATCATAGCCTTCAAGACTTTTCCCTTATATTGTTTCATTGTCTTATTCATAATTAATTATTCTATTCTATTGTCCTATAAGACTTAACATTTAACACTTAACATTAAACACTACTTGCTATATCCCTTTCCGAATGGAGGATTGAAGTCTGGCTGAAGGTTTACATCAGCCTTGTCCCACCAGAGGCGCTTGTGCCAATCGTCTGTACCACCCATGCGGTCGATAGCAGCCTTGTAGTTGGCATTGTTGTACTGAGCTTCCAACTCAGGATACTGCAAGCGGACAGGCATTGACCAATCGGGATCCGTATAAGTAAATTCTTTCTTAGTCAAGAGATCACGATTCAAGATGGCAGGATAGTCAGAGCGGCGCATGTTAGCCCAACCCTCAGAAGGGTTCATCATGTGGAGAATCCAAGCCTGGGTGTTGATGGTCTCCTTAGGATTGTCACCCAACTTGTTGTTGGCAATGAACTCATTGATCTCATCCTCAGAAATCTTGTTGGACGTGAGATAGTAGTTGTTGAGCAACTCCATGCTGGCACGAACACCAGCCTCGTAGTGACTCTCAGCATCACCACCACCTACATTCCAACCCTTGGTTGCAGCCTCAGCCTTGAGGAACTCCACCTCAGCATAGCTCATCAAGTCGCCAGGGCAAGAAGGCATCTCGAAGTCGATGTTCAGGCAAGGACGACTAGCTCGGGCTATATAATCAGAGTTGGCATAAGTGTTCTCGTCTATCTCTGCATACTTCTTCAAAGTAGGAAGGTCATCCACCGTAGGTGTATTCATCCAGTCTGTGTACCAGGCTGCACCAGGGTTGCAAGGCTCCTCACCGAGGCTCTTGCTCTGGAAGTAAGCCAGGAAATCATCGGTCAAGTCGATGTTCTGCTCCTTATCTGGCTTCACCTGACTACGCTTGATATTGTAGTAGTGACGGCAGATGCGATAGAGACGAGGGTCGTTGGTATTCTGCAACTGATAGAACAAGGTAGAGCATACCATGGTAGGCGATGTGGCATCCTGACCATAGAGAATCTCTCCCAAGGCATTGGTACGGAAATCATAATCATTGGCACCATCATAATATGTATAAGGTGCATCAGCATACTTGATATAAGCATCATCTGCTGCACTGGCGATAGCACCGGCAGCCACAGCCTTCTCAAACTCCTCCTTTGCCTTCTGTGGATTAACATCGGAAATGCGCATGGCATAGCGCATACGGAGTGCATTGGCATACTTTTTCCACTTAGCTACATCACCACCCATGCTGGTGACATCACCAGAAATGTGGTCGGTACCTGTGCCAAGCTGCTTCTCGCAAGCGTCAAGTTCATCAAAGAACCAGCTGTAGAGTTCCTCTACGGTATCATACTTAGGGGTGGAGATACCTGAGATATAACCCAGACCTGCCTCCAAACAAGGCACGTCACCGTAGGTATCTGCCAAAACTGCCGTGAGATAGACACGATGGATACGAAGTGCCGCATTCAAGTTTGCCTTGTCAGCAGAATTGTGGATGGCATCCACAAGGTTCTTGATACTGATTTCATAATAGCGGTCCCAGACACGACGGGTCATATCATCTTCTCTGAAATTAGAACCAGCGTATTTGGATACATTATAACCACCAGCGAAATACTGTGGGAAACCTGTTATATAGTTACGGTAGGTATCCATCAGACTGAAGTCACCGTAAGTCTGCAACAAAGCTGTTGTCAACTGTGCGTTAGGGTCGAGCTCGCTCACCTTGGTCTTGTCGGTATTGATGCTGCTCAAGGTATCATCAGAGCAAGAAGTCATCGCAGTGCCGGTTGCCATCAGGGCGAAAGCCATCATCAGGCTGCTCTTACCTATATATTTCTTGATTATATTGTTCATTTTCTTACATTATTATATATTAGAACTCTTCTAAAGAAATTGATTCAATTTTTTCGAGATTAGAACTTCACGTTCACGTTCAAACCATAACTCTTACGAGATGGCAGGGAACCATATTCCAGACCGAGACCTGAGGTGTTGTAGCTGGAGTCTGGGTCGATGTTAGGAATGTTCTTCCAAACAATGAATGGGTTACGAGCCACGAAGGATACGGTCAAGCCCTTGACATACTTGCCCAGGATGCTCTCTGGGAAGGTATAGCCGAAAGTAATCTCACGACACTTCACGTAAGAGTTGTCGTAAATGAAGGCACTCTGCACGCCATTTGCCACATGATCCCAGTAATTTTGAGGGTTCACGGCGATGTCGTTCTTGCGATAAGTACCGTCGCCATTGTCGATGACACCATCTACGACAAATCCCTTGCATTTACCTGCTGCACGCCATGCGGCAAGGTCCATACCCGAAGCCTTGCGAGCCTCCTCGGAAGCGTACCACTCCTCACGGCCAGCCAATGTTCCCTTTGCCTTACCTGACTGGTATGCAGAACGCATGGACATAGAGTAGATGTCGGCACCTACCTTCACATCGAATGCAGCTGAGAGGCGGAAGTTCTTGTAGCTGAAGGTTGAGTAGAAACCACCTGTCCAGTCCCAAGTAGAGTTGCCGATGGTCTTGACCTTCTGGTCAATCTTTGGAAGACCAGTAGCTGCATCGACAACCACCTGTCCCTTGTCGTTGTAGAGGAAGTCGTGTCCACGGATAGCTCCATAGTTCTCGCCAACCTGAGCACCTACTGATACACCGCACCATGTGGCCTTGGCAAGCTCAAAATAGTCCATGCCATCTACGAGCGACTTCACCTTGTTGGTATTCTTCGAGAAGTTGACACCCAAGTCCCAAGCGAAGTCCTTGATCTGCAAGGCACGGGCATTGAGGGCAATCTCGATACCCTGGTTCTGAATCTCACCGGCATTGATGAGGCGGTAAGCATAGCCAGAGGTGGTGGTTGAAGCCAAACTCAAAATCTGGTTCTTGGAGTTCTGGTTGTAATAGGTGGCATCCAAGCCCAAGCGTCCGTTAAGGAACTTCATCTCCAAACCTACCTCGTAAGAACCTGTCATTGTAGGCTTCAAATCCTTGTTCGGCTGTGTTGAGTTGGCTATCATACCGATGGTATAACCCGCGTAGCTGTACTTGCCCGTGGTATAGTTGAGTGCCAACAGGTATGGATCGGTATCGCTACCTACCTTTGCCCAAGATGCGCGAATCTTACCATAATTGATGAACTTCTTGTTCTTGATAAACTCGGAGAAAACCAAGCTACCAGATACAGAAGGATAAATATATGTATTATTGCCAGAAGGGAGCGTAGAAGACTTATCTCCACGGAGAGTTCCCTCCAAATAGTAAGTATGCTTGTAGCCGAGGCTCGCACTGGCATAGAGAGAACTGATCTGTTTCTTGTACATGCTCTCACGAGTGTTCTGTTCCTGATAGTTCATGATGTTCTGGATGCCATTCATCTGCTGGTTGAGACCGATGTTGGTAGTGGTCTTGTTGTTCACCTTGAAGATGTTACCACCAGCGGTAGCGTTGACATCGAAGTCGCCCCATGAGTTGTTGTAGAGGGCGAGTATCTCGGCGTTGAGTGTGCGATTGTTGAAGATTTGGTCGGTAAGCTTTCCGGCAGGAGTTCCTGGAGTTGTCTTGGCGATGAAGTCCTCGAAGTTCATGCTGTTGATGTCGGTACCGATGGTACCCTGCAACTTGAGGTGCTTGTCGATGTTCCAGATGGCCTTACCCGTAAAACGGAACACGTCCTTGTCGGATGTATTGCTGTTCTTATAGAGATCCCAGTATGGATTCCTGTTATACTGATCGTTACCATTCCAGTTGGAGTAGTTGCCGTCGGCATCCTCATAGTGCTTCAACCAAGCCTGGTCGTAGGTACCCGCCAGGGTCATGAGGTTCTTACCCACGTTGCTCTGAGAGTCACCAAGGGCAGGACGGTTCTTTACCTTCTCACGAGTATAGTTGGCGGTGAAGTCGAAGTCAACAGGACCAGCTGAGGTATTCACACGGAGGTTGAAGTTGTCACGACTCATATTGGTGTTAGGCAGAATGTCCTTGTTGCGCATATCGGTAACAGAGAAACGCATACCCGTTTTACCAGAATTAACTGAGAGGATGGCAGAGTTCTGAGTGGTGAAACCTGTGCGGAAGAAATCAGAGGCGTTGTTAGGGTGCATCAGGAAAGGACGCTCCTCGCCATCGAAATACTTGAACATGAAGTCATCGGCCTTAGGTCCCCAACTTGAGTTCGTACCAGAGGTGCTGGATGTAGGAAGCTCGCCATTGTAGCCAGCGCCATATATCTCCTGGATGTCGTCCCACTTAGCCAACTGTGTATCGACAGTGAAAGAACCATTGTACTCCACGGAAATCTTATCCTTCTCCGCCTTCTTGGTCGTAATCAAGATAACACCATGGGAAGCACGGCTACCATAGAGAGCAGAAGCAGCAGGACCTTTCAATACGGTCATGGACTCAATATCATCAGGATTAATGGCAGAGATTCCATCACCGAGGTCATAACCACCGGCCTCGCCAGCACTGCCAAAGTTGGTATTATCCAAAGGCACACCATCCACCACGTAGAGAGGCTGGTTATTGCCTGCCATTTCTGTATTACCACGAAGAAGCACGCGGGTAGAACCAGAAGCACCGCCAGCGGTGTTCTGTACCACAAGACCAGCCACCTTACCTGAAAGAGAGTTGATGACGTTGGTTTCCTTCGCCTTGGTGAGTTCCTCACCCTTCACTTCCTCCAAGCCATAGCCGAGGGCCTTGCGGTCTCGTTTGATACCGAGGGCGGTGACAACTACCTCATTCAAGGCCTTACCATCCTCTTGCATCGTGATTTTCATGCCATCAGCAGCTTTCACTGTCATCGTCTTGTAACCGATGTAGCTCACTTCGAGCGTTACTCCAGGCTTGCAGTTCAACGTAAAGTTACCATCTATATCGGTAACGGCACCGTTGGTTGTACCAGCCACCTTCACGCTTGCACCAATCAAGGTTTCGCCAGTGGCATCCACCACTGTACCCTTGATGCCTTGGTTCTGCTGAACGCTCATCGCAGCATTGTTCATCTGGGCAGCGAGGATGGCTGAAGCAGGCATCCACATCAAACCTGCACCGAGCAGGCCGAGAAACATAGTCTTCTTTCTCATAATTGATATTTTGTTTTTAGTTTAACATTATTCTTTCCCAAAGATTCCTTCGAGAATCCAAGGAGCATTCACCTTCATACTCTTGAAACGGTCGAAGATGCCATACTTCTCAGAGCCGTTGCCGAAGTGGTTGTTGTCCCAAACGAAAGTAGAGAAGCCTCGTTTGCGAGCCTCCGTAGTCAAGAACTTACAGTAGTAGGTCATGTTTTCATGCACTTTCTCCGAGTTTGACTTATAGTGATCGGTTACTCCCCATTCTCCTATTACGATACCCAGTCCTTTGTTGCTCCAGGTATTCACCGCCTTGTCGAAGAAATCCGTCATCGTCTTCTCGTTTTCAGCAGGTATCTTGCCAGCATCCTTGTAAGCATCACCCCAGTAATCGTAGGTGCAATCGCCGGCGTAGCTCCATGGCTGATAGTAGTGGAATTCCACACTCATATAGTTGTTGCCATTGCCTTCGGCATCCTTTGGAATGATGAAATCTCCATTCTCGACGCCAAACCAAGGGTTGCAAACGTAAGTCTGTAAAATAAGGTGGCGCTTGGCATTGTTGCCGCCTGTGGCACGAACCACATCCACGAATATCTGATTGTAAGCATTCTGCACTTCGAGGTTTTCGGCAGTAGGCTTGCCCCAGTTGTCCCTGATGTGAACCTCATTGGTACCGGCGAAAGCCAAGCGACTGTCATAATTGGCAAACTCAGAGGCAATATTCATCCAGAGGAGCGCAAGCTTCTGGCAGTTTTCTTCCTTATATTGATAGGTAGGACGACCTTCGAGCCATTTTTCATGATGCACATTGATGATAACCTTGAGGTCATTATCCAGACACCACCCCACTACCTCCTTGATACGAGCAATCCAAGCCTTGTCGATGCTCATTGCCTGAGCGTTGGTAATGTGGCACTGCCAACGGATTGGAATACGGATGGCATTGAAACCTGCCTTCTTCACGGCTTGTATCATCTTCTTGGTAACAACGGGATTGCCCCAGGCTGTCTCTGCATGGATGGAGCCATCAGGGTTGCCAATCTGCATCGACTCACCATCCTGTCCAGGAGCTGAACACTCAAATTCATTGCCGAGATTCCAACCTACCACATCCTTGTTCCATTGCTGGGCGGTAGGATAAGATTCGCCAATGCCATCAGAACCAGCAGAAGGTCTCTTTATTGATGTACTTGCATCACATGAAAAACAGGTGAAGGCGCTTGCTATAATCAAGCAAAATTTCAAAAAGTTCCTTTTCATTTTTAGGTGTACTATTATTATTAGTTTAGTTTAAAATAATCCGTTTGCAATAACGCAACAGAATCTGGCTGCAAAGATAGGGAAAAGGAACAGCAAGAGGGTTTGATAACAAACAAAAGAGGTTTCAATTCAGACATTTCGTCTAAATCAAAACCTCTTTTTATTAACTAAAGCCTTAATTTACAGATACTTACTTGGAGATACTCCAAAATGTTTCTTAAACACAGTACTAAAGTACTTCACATTCACGAAACCTGCTTTCACTGAGACATCCAACACGCTATCTCCCTGTTTCAAGAACATCGCAGCCTGTTCCAAACGGATGAGTCGCATGAAATCTTGCGGTCCTTGCCCTGTCAGTGTCTTCAACTTGCCATAAAAGAGCGTACGGCTCATCGCCATCTCCTGGCAAAGGCGGTCGATGGTGAAGTCGGTGTCGCTCAGGTTATCGAGAACGAGACGGGTTGCTTTCTCAACGAAAGCCTGGTCTTGTGGATTCAAAATAGCTTGCTCTTCTTTCTCATCAGAAGCTTGGATAGTTTCTATCGGTTCATCAGCAGCATTCAAATCCATCACCTGTTTGGATGAATTTGATTTAGCAGAAACCTCACCTCTAACAAGCGCAAGACTTCGTTCCATGTAATATTGGCTCAACCGGCGTCGATTCTTCAACATACTGTCTATCTTGCTGGCAAGAATAGCCGCGTCGAAAGGCTTGGCTATATAATCATCCGCCCCCAATCCAAGTCCTTCAATCATAAAATTGCGCCCTGCCTTAGCAGTAAGCAGGATGACAGGCAACCAGGAAGTATCCTTGTTTTCCTTGATGCGTTGGCAAAGTACATCACCCTGCATACCAGGCATCATCACATCCGAAACAACAATATCACATTCACCCCCCTCTTCTAAATATTTCAAGGCAGCATCGCCACTTTCTACATCCACCACCCGATAAGTATCACTAAATGTCATGCAGATGTATTGACGAAGATCTTCATTGTCATCAACAAAGAGAAGCGTATCCTTCGAAACTTCAGAATTCTGGTCATCTGAAGAAGCCACGGATTTCATTTCCTCATCATGAACATCTTGATGATTAGAAGATATGGTCTCTACATTTTGCACCTCTTCTACAGGTTGAGTTGAAGATGCTACAGAATTCCCCAAAGGTAACACTACGTGGAAGGTAGTACCCTTGCCTTCTTCACTAACAAAAGTAAGTTTTCCTCCTAATTTCTCCACGAGTTGGCGGGTAAGCATCAGTCCCAATCCGCTTCCCATTTCTTGCGAATTCACGGCATTTGAAGCTCGGAAGAAACTCTTGAAGATATTCTTAATTTCTGCTTTCGGAATGCCAATACCCGTATCACTCACCAGAATCTGCGCAGTCTTCCCTTCGATGGAAGCCGATAATGTAACCTTTCCACCTTCAGGCGTATATTTGATAGCATTCGAAAGAAGATTTTCTAATATCAAATCCATCATCTTGACATCTGTATGAACCTGATGCTGCGGACAAGCTTCAAGACTCAGATGAATATGCTTCTCCTGAGCTGCCACTATAAATTTTTCCACCTGCAAGCGTAAGAACATAGGCAATTCTACATCTTGCAGACGAACCAGTTCGGCCGACTGCTCGACCTTTTGGAAGTCAAGCAATTCTGTTACCATCTTCAACAGTTTATTGCCGTTGCGCTGCGCCATATCCAAAAAAACACGACTCTTCTCACTCAAGTGAGAATCTTTAGACAGATCAACAAGAGGAGCCAACACCAGACTTAAAGGAGTACGGATGTTATGAGCTGTATTGACGAAGAAATTAATTTTCTCGTCATAATACCTGCGCTGCAAGCGTTCTTTATAATACTGCCATGCAAAATATAAGATGGCTGTCAGAATACAGAGATAGACAATCCATGCCCACCAGGTGTTCCACCAAGGTTGAGCGATAGAAATTTTCAGCGATGTTTCCCCCAATTCCCTACCATTACTTCTGCAGATAGCCTTTACATGAAGCACATAGCTGCCAGAAGGCAAATTGACGAATCGTGCCAACTGATAAGAAGAAGGTTTACTCCAGTTACGATCATATCCTTCCAAATAATATTGATATTGGATGTCATGCTGATATTGATAATTGATGCTTTCGAAAGAAACAATCAGCGTATTCTCATGATGGTGAAGTTGCAAGGTGCCTTCCTGTAACATCTCAAAGAGGGTTTCATTCCATTGGTCGGTACGCTCTACGCCTTCCACCTCAACACGATGGATACGAAGCGGAGCGGCATAATTCAATCCTTTGGCAAACATCGGAGCCAAAGCCACTACGCCATCATTACTGCCAAAAAGCATCCTGCCATCTGAAGTACACGCCACAGACATACGATTATACTCACGTTCCAATCCCTTGAAAAAGTTGAGATTTACCACCTTTCCCTGATAGATGAAGGCCAACCCCTTATCTGTGCTCAGCCACAACTTGCCATTCTTTCCCTTGATAAGTCCATAAACCGCATTAGACGGTAATGACTCCTGGGTAGTATAGTTCCTAAACTTATTAGTCGTCAGGTCATAATCATAAAGTCCACCACCATCCGTACCTATCCAGACATGACTGGAATTCTGATAAACCATACTGTTGACAAACAAATTTATGTCTTTACCAAGATATTGTTCTGGATAAAAAAAACGGCGTGGGTGCATAGGATTCTGCTTATCTATCAGATAGCAACCATGCGAAGTTCCTACTGCAATACTGCGCTTATCCTCTGATTCGATAATGCATTGTACCTCGTTGACAGGCAGATAGAAAGCAGTCTTCCCCATTCCTCTGGAAATATTCTTTCCTGAGGGGAAACAGGCCATATCACCATCTAAACAGCCTATCCAGAGATTGCCTTCGCTATCAGTAAAAAGACTGAATACATAGTCACTCTTCAACTTTCCATTACTAACAGAATAAGCAGGCATACTGGTTCCATCACTGTTCACCTGATATACACCATTGCCATAAGTACCTACCAGAACCCTTCCATCAACAGTCTGACAAATCGTAAGTGCCACCTTATTATATAGTCCATGATGCCAGGAATATGTCTGCGAATCATAAACACTTACTCCTTTATCTGTAGCATACCATATTTTTCCATCGCGGCTTTGGAATACATCGTTCACACAATTATCTAACAGCGATTGATTATTAAGATACTCGTGCGTAATATACTCCAGAGTATGTTCCATCGGAATGGCTAAATCTACTCCTCCCGAATAAGAACCTGCCCATAAATCTCCAAAGCGGTCGCGGTACAAAGTATATAAACCATTACCCTTCAGTATGTTACCAGGACGTCCATCTGTATCCAGTAAGAGTTTGGTTTGTTTATTCTGCTTATCATAGGCATAGATTCCAGCTCCATCTACTGCCATCAGAATGGTTTGATGATCAAATGAAATAATAGAACGTACGGGAATCTGCGGAATGTTCTGTAAAGAATGGAAAGCTATAGAATTGATTGGCTTCCAAGTTCTATCATCCACCACCTTCACTCCTTCATGAAAAGTACCCAACCAAATATGATGCCCCTCTACATCATGATAAGAAGAAACCACAGAGCTACCGCTTATTTTTTTTACTATTTTCTGTGTAGCTACCGAATAGCAATATACATCTTTGGAAGTTCCTATCAAGAGTCTCTGACCAACAAACTGGATATGATTAATATAGGTATTTTTTAATATAAATCTACCTTTAGCTTTCTCGCGAACGATTTCCTTCCCGTCAGCAGAAGCAGACAAGCAGTAAAGACCTTTATCCATAGCCAGCCAGAAGTTGCCCTTTTCATCTACCAACAGTTCGTTCAATACAATGCTTCCTCCAAGAATCTTCTGAAGATTACATCTCAAGACGAACGTATCTTTCACCTTATTATATATATATACTTTTCCCTTGTTGTCGTAAGCATATATCTGCCGATGATGATCTTGGGTCAATTTGATATTTCTGCCACTGGCATCACTATACTGCATTTCTGTAGCCAATGTGTAATTAGAAACCAATTGACCGTTATATCGGTCAACCCCTCGTTTAGTACTTATCCACATAGCACCATCCTCTGCCTCAACAATAGAATAGACACGAGAACTGGACAGTCCATTATCAGTATTGAGGTTGGAAACCATGAACATATTTCTGGAAATATGCCCATGTGCCGGAAGAACTGTTGCCAACAGCAACAATATAAATTGTATATATGATTGTAATCTTTTCATTATATCATTAGAGTTTGGAACAAAGTTAATACAAAAAAATGAAAAACAAGTAGAATTATGAGATAAAATAAAATAAATGTTGTATTTTTGCATAAGATAAGCTGCACTCGGCAATTTGAAAACAAGTTTTCATTGCGCTCATTTGCATTATCTTTGCATAAGATAAGCTGCACTCGGCAATTTGAAAACAGAATAAAGACATAAAGTATGATTAAAAGATTATTATCCTTCCTTGACGCTTCTCCAGTAAACTTTCTGGCAGTGAAGAATATCTCTGAAGAATTGGAGAAGAATGGTTTCCATCGCATCAACCCACAGGAGCCTTTGGGTAAGGTTGAGGCTGGCGACAAGTTCTTTGTTACCAAGAACGATTCCTCTATCTATGCTTTCCAAATCGGTAAGAAGTCATTGGCAGATGGCGGTTTCCACATGATTTGCGCTCACTGCGATTCTCCTACCTTCCGCATCAAGCCAAATGCAGAGATGCTTTGTGAGGGTGGTATCGTGAAACTAAATACCGAGGTGTATGGTGGTCCTATCATGTCAACCTGGTTCGACCGCCCTTTGACTTTAGCGGGTAGAGTGATTGTAAAAGGTGAGAACGCCATGAATCCTCAGACACTCCTTCTTCATATCCAGCGCCCATTGCTGCAAATCAGCAATCTTGCCATCCACTTCAACCGCCAGGTGAATGATGGAGTAAAATTGAGCAAGCAAAAGGATGTTCTCCCTATCCTGGGCATCATCAATGATGAACTGGAGAAGGGAAATCTCCTGATGAATGTAATTACAGGCGAATTGAATATCAAGAAAGAAGACATTCTCGATTTCGACCTCTATCTGGCTGATGCCACTCCAGCCTGCACCTTCGGTGTGCATCAGGAATTCATCTCTTCAGGAAGACTTGACGATCTGTCTATGTGCTGGGCAGGTGTAGAGGCGATGATTGCAGCAGATGCCACTTCATCATCTGATACTTCGGCATTTGAAACAACTCGCGTTCTCGCCATCTTCGACAATGAGGAAACGGGATCTCAGACCAAGCAGGGTGCCGGAAGTCCATTCCTCTCTCATATGCTCCAGCGCATTGCCCTTGCTCAGAGCGGCACAGAGGAGGCTTACTACCAGGCAGTAGAGCGTGCTTTCATGATTTCTGCTGATAATGCCCACGCTTGGCATCCTAATTATAGTGAGAAGTTCGACCCGACCAATCACCCAATGCTTGGCGGCGGTCCGGTCATCAAGTTCAATGCAGCACAAAAGTATGCAAGCGATGCTGTATCAGCAGCCATCTTTGCCAGCATCTGCGATGCAGCCGGAGTACCATGCCAACGATTTGTAAACCACAGTGATGTAGCTGGTGGAAGTACGCTTGGTAACATCCTCGCTTCTTCTATTCCTTTGAAGGGTGTAGATATGGGTAATGCCATCCTCGCCATGCACAGTTGTCGAGAAACAGGTAGCGTAATCGACCACGAGTATTGCGTCAAGGCTTTCACGAAGTTTTATCAGTTATAACAAAAAATCATCGGATTCTGCGGAATCCGATGATTTTTTGTATAAACCACTTTATAATGATTTCTCATACCCCTTGTTCTGCACCAACTTTTTATTCAATTCCATACATTTCTTAGGAATTGGGAAAACGGTGGTATAACCCGATGACTCACCAACTAAAGGAATACGAAGATCATAGGCTGCAGTAAACTTTCCGAAACGGATAAGATCCTGACGACGCCAACCTTCCCACACCAATTCTAATAATCGTTCTTCCAGGATATTGTCGAGCGTAGCCTGTCGGTTTTGCATACCTACACGGGAACGAACCCTATTCAGTTCCACATTACCCTCTCCTCCATTACGAACCTTGGCCTCCGCTTTCATCAACAATACGTCTGCATAGCGGAAAAGAACGATGTCATTGCTCTGCAACTTACCATCCATATACGAAGTTCTATCCACTTCATATTTTGCCATTCTCGCTCCAGCCGTCTTGATATACTTGCTGTTAGTCAGGTTCTGAGCCACTTCGAAAGGCTGATATTCCAATGGCTTACCATTATCCATCAGAAGTTTTTCACCATCTACTTCCACCACACCTGCCACAAAGTTCATCCTGCAACGGGTATCTTCATCAGTTTCGCCATAGCGGTTTGCTTTCATGGTAGAGATTGTGGCGCAAGTACCATTCTCACTACCCCATCCCAAAGCTCCGCCATGTGTATAGTGATAAGAGCGGAAGAGATAATGGAACTGATTGGTATAGATATTCTTATCCATCGGAATCGTGAAGATATTCTCCTTCGATGTCTCATTATGCGTAGAGAAATTGAAAGCATCATCTTCTTCCAAATCATAACCTTCGCTCGCCAGTTTATCACAATAATAAATGCAGGTTTCCCAGGCATTCAACTTCATGCTGCGATGCTCGCTTGCCTTACCGCCTTTCAGAGAATAAGCCCCATCGGCTGTTTGCACCATAAAATAAATATCCTTACCCTTCGGACGCTTAGCATACCCCTCGGTCCAATCATCAAACATATATATTTCTGCATTCAAAGCCAACTTTGCCAAAAGGAAATTGACTACCGGCTGCGTCATCCTGCCATAATAATTTCCTTCCTTATTACTATGTTCTTCCGACAGATAAGGAAGTACCTGCTGCAGTTCACTGAAGATAAACCGGAAAGTTTCACTTCGCTCGCTCTGTGCCGACAGGTTCGTATCTGTCAAAGAGATATCTGGCATTTTCGAGGCAGTTTGATAGATTTCCGATTCTCCCGAAGACAAGACAACAGGAATCCTGCCAAACATATCCATCGCCTCATAATACATCAAAGCCCTGATAGCCCTAACCTCAGCCTTGAATTTGTCTTTCTGGCTGGCAGTAAGCATGGAAGACTTGGCATCAATGATGTCAAGCGACTTATTAGCCAGAACTATCACTTTATAGAGATACTTCCAGGTATCATAGAGAGAAGCATCATCTTCAGTCCACCGATGCTGATACATGGCATTCCACAAACCACCATCATACCAGTCGCCGCCACGGATTGGAATGATAGCCTCATCAGTGGTCAGCGTATTATAATCGTAGATGCCGCGACAAGTTCCCTGAATACCTTCACTCTCGTTGGCTCCACCTATATAATTATAGAGTGAAGCTACGGCATTGGTATAAATCTCCGATGCAGAACCATAGATGGCATCCTCGTCGAGCTGATCTTTCGGATGCTCATTCAAACACGATGTCAATGCCAAGACTGCCATCAGAACAGATAATATTCTATATCGTTTCATACTCATCTATTATTAGAATTGAACACTTAGACCCAGCGAGAAGGTTCTGTAAAGAGGATAAGTCCGCTTATCATCTATACCCATCGTGCTGTTTACCACATAACTGTTGATCATCGGAGTCAATCCGCTGTAACTGGTGATTGTGGCAAGATTATTCACGCTCGCTGATACCCTGAGCGATTGTATCACCCCTTTCTTGATAGGAATGTCGTAGCCGAGGGTAAGATACTCGAAGTTGAGATAATCACCATTCTCCAGCCAATAATCAGAAACATTCTGATCTACGATATTCTTCTCTGGTGCCCCCTTCAGTACATTGTAATCCGGGAAACTCGACATATTGGTGTATGCCAATCCTGTGCCGTTGAAAATCTTATGTCCGAAAGCACCATTCATCTGCAGAGAGAGATACCAGTCGCGATAACGGAAACTGATATTGGAGCCCAACGTTACTTTAGGAGTAGCCTGTCCGGCAATATATCTATCGCCGCCATCACTCAAATCAACGGTTCCATTCTGATCCAGGTCTTCGATGTCATAACGATAATGTCCGTTGCCATCTTCCACGAGTCCCTTGCAATGAGGCAGATAGAACACACCAAGCGGCTGTCCCACAATCTGATAGACCACATTATTATAACCGCCATGCTGCCCGGCACCCGACAAGGCGCCCATCGCCGTCACATCAGCTGCCGACATCTGCATACCAGCATATTCACCGCTCAACGACAGGAGTTTATTCTTCTGCCAAGAGAGATTCATATTGATGTTCAGTTCCATGTCCTTCTTCAGGATAGGAGTGAAAGAAAAGCCTATTTCTAAACCCTGATTGCTCATCGAACCGATATTCGCCAACAGTTTATCGTAGGCGAATGGAGGTACAGGCACGTCATAGGCATAAAGCATATCCGTAGTCTTGGAATAGTAATATTCAGCCGTCAGAACCAGCCGGTTATTCCACAAGCCGAGATCAGCACCCAGGTTCCAGGTAGCACGTGTTTCCCATTTCAAATCAGGATTGTTGTTGCTGATCATCCCCATCGTCACCGTAGGCGAACTGTTCACCGAAACAATGCCGTTCTGTCTCACCGTGTTCATCGTGGTATAAGCAGATATGCCACCAAGATTACCCGACCTACCATAGCCCGTGCGGAGTTTCATCATCGTAATATCCTTGATATGACGGAGCCATTCTTCCTGTTTCATATCCCAGGAAAGAGAGATGGATGGGAAGAAACCCCAAGTATGATCATCGCCCACCATCGAAGAACCATCACCACGCATGGAAACCGAAAGGCTATATTTATTTAATAAGGTGTAGTCGATATTCCCCATCACAGAAGCTAAGGCCAGATCTTCATAGTTGCTATCCGTTCCTCCATAAGGACGAGAGGCGGCAGCACCTATATTGTGATAATACATCCCGTTGTTGGTAATTCCCTTGGCAGAAGTCCAGAAACCAGTTCGGATATTTTTCTGATATTCTGCGCCAAGCATCGCCTTGAGATGATGAATACCCCAGGAATGCTGATAGTTTAAGGAAACATTACCAAGCCATTCCTCACTCTTGAATTCACCACGATAGAGATTGCCCTGCGCCCAAACCCATGTAGGACAGAACTGATTATTTTCATTGGAAGCATAGCCGTATGCTCCGAATGCAGTGACATTCAGATAATCACAGATATCATATTTCAGCTTCAGATGACCATTGAAGTTCATATTCTTACTATCATTTCTCTCCTGCAGCAAGACTCCTGGTGGATTCACCTGCGAAGCCGCTCCATTCTTTACCCAACTGCCATTCTCTCTATCGAATGGATAGGTAGGATTCATTGCATCGGCAGAATAGAAGAGCATCTGACTGTCAAAGATATCATTGTTCTTATATGAAGAACCAAATACACCGAAGTCGCCAGTCAGCCTATTATTAAATGCCTTCTGAGTGACATCAATCTTAGCCACTAAATTGCGATACCCCTTACTACGGATGATGGTATTATGATCAATATAACCAAAAGAAGCGCGATAGTTGCTCTGTGGATTTCCACCACTGAAAGCCAGATAATGGTTTTGGATATTTCCTGTTCGAGTGATAGCCTTTCGGAAGTTGGTATCATATCCCTTGTCATTATATTCCAATCCCAACTTCTGTGCAGCCGCAATATATTCAGCAGCATTGAGCATCTCCATACTTTTATACATAGCTTCGATACCATAGCTACCCTCATAAGAGATCTGAAATCCCTTACCTGTACCCTTTTTGGTTTTCACCTGAATAACACCCGAAGCACCGCGCGAACCATAAAGTGCAGTTTCGCTGGCATTTTTCAGAACCGTAAAACTTTCTATATCCGCAGGATAAATTGTTGCAAGTGTAGCCACATCAGAGGTTACGCCATCAATAATAACAAGTGGTTCGTTACCTCCCATAATGGAAGTAGTACCTCTAACACGTACAGCGTTCAACATGGCGATACGGTCAAGTCCATTGGTTGTGACATTGACACCAGCTGTCTGTCCACTCAATGCATCGAGGGCATTGTGAAGTACGCCTTTCTTCAGGAGTTCAGGTTCCACCACGCTCACCGATCCCGACAGGCGTAAAGAGTCCAACCCCTCCATATTCACAAATTGGGCATGAATGGATTGGGGCGATAAAATCAGCGCTCCTACACCATAAAATATGAGTTTAAATTTCTGTTTCATAACCATATCTGCACTTTTGTTTAGGTTAATTCCATATTGGTTGCAAATATAATCAAAAATAGTGATAAACGCACAAAATCTTATAAAAACTTACGAAAAATTTTCAGAAAATAGAATCTGACTGGGAACTTGCATTGAGAACGCTCATACCGCTTGTTCTCCCATCTTACATGCAGATGAGAGAAAGGCATTGACGAGCATGAATATGAAACATGCAAACTGAAAAAGATATAATGAATTCAAACGCTTCTTTGCAACTTAAAGATGCAAATCATTACGCTTTCAACTTAAACGAGTTTTCTATACTCATTATTTCATCGCTGAAAGTTGCATCGATTTTCAATCGCTCTTCCACTTTTGAACAACTGTGAATCACAGTACTATGATCTCTGTTTCCTACAAGCTTACCTATGCGTGAAGCAGGCATTTTGGTATATTTCTGTGCCAGATACATCGTCACCTGTCTTGCCACCACATAATCACGCTTACGGCTCTTACTGTTCACGGCAGCTGTAGTCACGTTATAATGAGTACAAACCTTCTCTACGATATCATCTATCGTCAAAGGCTTGTCATCCACCTTCACGGCTCTCTTGATAACGCGTTCTGCCAAGCGGATATCAATATTGCTGTTATACACAATGCTATAAGCCAGCAAACCATTGATGGCACCCTGCAAATCACGCACACTACCATTACAGGTTTGAGCAATGAAACTAACAACCTCCTTGGAGATTTTCAAACCATCACGACGTATCTTATTGCTCAAGATATCCACACAGAGCTGCTCGTTCGGTTTTTCCAATTCACATACCAAACCACAAGAGAAACGCGTCAGAAGGCGATCTGGCACATCTTTCAAATCTACTGGAGGACGGTCACTTGCCAATATGATGCGCTTACCATTACGGAAGAGATGATTGAAGATATGGAAAAACGTATTCAATGTCTTTGCCTTGCCTGCCCAATCCTGAATATCATCAACGATCAGCATATCGATAGACTGATAGAAATTGATGAAATCATTGCTTGAATTGTGCAGAATAGCATCTGTATATTGCGTCTGAAAGAGACGGGCACTCACATAGAGCACGCGCTTTTGCGGATACATCTGCTTAGCCTTAACACCAATGGCATTGACCAAATGTGTCTTACCGCTACCAGACGGACCATAGATAAACATCGGATTAAACTGACTTGTATTAGGATGTTCTGCAATAGACAATCCCACAGAACGTGGAAGCTTATTACTTTCACCCTCCATGTAATTATTGAATGTCAACTTAGGATCAAGTTGGGTATCAATATCATCCATTTGAGATTCTCCTGCTGCAGCAGTCTCGCTTCCTGCCTGTGCCTGATGACTCTTAGGACTCAAGTCATTAGCATCATCAGGATCTAAAGGCAAAGGTGTAGTACCACCAGGAGCATCCTTGACTACCACAACACGATAAGTCAGACGAATACCTTCACCAAAATTCTGATGCAATACCTTGCTCAGTAAGTCCACGAAGTTTGCTTCCAAATACTCATAGAAGAAAGTACTCGGAACTCTAACCAGCAAAGTTTTCGTAGCCGGCTTATACGACTCGAAAACAATGGGTTTAAACCACGTATTGAAATGTTGCTCAGAGACATGCTGACGGATAAGCGTAAGACAATTGTCCCAAAGAGCTTTAGGACTTGCTAACATTATATCGATAATTGCTTTAAATTATTGCTCAAATTAGTGAAAGGCATCCCCAAAACGCCAAATTCACTGCAAAATTATAAAATAAAACGCAGACCACCAAATCTGATGATTTAATTTATTTTAATATAGTCTTATAACATCTTAATTATCAGACACTTAATTAAGTTATCCACAATTTTCAGTTCTTTGACCTATTTTTATGGTTAACTATCTGATGTAGAACAACTTAGAAGCTTTTCAAAGAAAAGAATAGGAAAAGAGTGGAACAAAATCGTAACACCCTCGAAATAACTCACAAACAATCAGTTCGAAAGTTATTTCGAGGGCGTGAAACATCATATCTGCTTATTTAGACTATTTTTATTTAAGCACAGGCGGCTTTTTAAAGACATTCGCCTCTATTACTTGTCTTTTTTACCAAAAACAGAGAAGTGAACATAGCGCTTAGGATGCTGTTTCAAATCGATAACTAAAGAATCAGCATGGCGCATGGTCGAATTCATATTATCATAAAGTTGGGTATCATTCATCAGCAAGCCGAGCGTACCCTTATTGCTGTTCAACTTTTCAGTAAATGCCTGTGTATTCTCCAATGTCTTGTTGACACGATCCAGCGTACCCTGTACATCCAAAGACGCCAAATTGGAAGTCAGCTTGTTCGTATTATCCAAAACGCCATTGGCACGATTGATCATACCAGGAACCTGCTTGTTGAGACCTGCCATCAAGGTATTCAACTCACGGGTAGAAACCGTAAGATTGCCCGTAATAGTTTGCACATTATGCAAAGAAGCAGCCAATGCAGGATCTGCCAAGAGCGCATTCAAGCTACCCAAGATAGAATCCAGTTTAGGGAGCATCTTCTCGATAGTAGGAACCATAGCCGAAACCTTGCCCAAAGCGCCCTCATTGACAGCTCCAGGTATAATACCACCAGCCTCAATACGTTCACGAGGATTATTAGCCAACAAGATATTCACTTGCAAATTACCCATCAGGTCTTTCACTATTTCAGCCTGACTTCCCTTTGGAATGCGCAGATTTTTATCAATATCAGCCTTCACCTTGATAGGACCAGACTGAGTATAGTCAAAATCCACAGCATCAACAGTTCCTACCTTATAACCATCAGCATAAATTGGCGTTGAAGCACCCAGTCCCTGGATGTCGGAAAACGTCATATAATAATAGTTATTGGAAGAAAACAGATTGATTCCCTTCAGAAAATTAATTCCGAAGTACATAATCAAAATACCCACAATAGCCACAAGAGCTATTCTTATTTCCTTGGTAATTTTCATTCTCCTTTATTTTTTATTCTGTTTAAATTCTCGAATTGCCTGATTCACGTCGTACTTCTGTCCATCCTTAAAGGCGATGATAAATGCCTCAGGAAACTTATCCAACAAGGATTTACGAAGTCTGAAAATCTCATTATAATTAGCAGAAGAGCCCATCGTGTATTTCACCATACCTCCCTCCTGATAGCTTGCATAACCGGTTTCTCCTTTGAAATGCGCATCACCAGCACGAAGCACACGGTTGCTCACTAAAATCTGCACTTTGAAGATTGGGGCATGAGCGTCTTTCTCTCCAACGGAAGTATCGCTTGCCTGCGACTGTCGCTTGGTTTCCTCTCGCTGATAGGTATCTGGCACAATCTTTGGCATTTCACTGTCGTCTGCAGATGATGCCGCACGATAAGGCACAGAAACTCTTCTGTCATACTTGTTCTTATACTGTTCAAAACCGTGGAAGATAGCCTTAGCCACATCATCCACACGCGATTCATTGTTGAGCAGTTCCTCCTCATCAGGGGTAGTGATAAAGCCTAACTCTATCAAACAACTTGGCATAGAGGTCTCACGAAGAACCAGGAATCCTGCTTGGTGAACGCCTTTATCCGGTCGGTTAGCCTCGTTGCAAACACTCTTTTGAATAGAACGGGCAATCTCAACGCTGCGCTCCATATTCTTGCCTTGAATGAATTCAAAGATAATATAGCTTTCAGAAGACTTCGGGTCAAATCCCTGATAAGTCTGCTGATATCCCTTCTCCATGGAGATGACAGAGTTCTCTCGCATAGCCACATCCAGATTATCCTTGGCACGGTGCATACCCAAGGAATAGGTTTCAAAACCTCTGGCTATCTTACCACCAGGCAAGGCATTGGTGTGAACTGAAATAAACAGGTCAGCACCAGCCTTATTGGCAATATTTGCTCTTTCCATCAACGGAATGAACACATCAGTCTTTCGGGTATAAATGACACGCACATCTGGCATATTACGTTCTACATACTTACCAAAAGCCAATGCCACCCGCAGGTTTATATCTTTTTCTTTGGATCTGGCACCCATAGCACCCGCATCATGACCACCATGACCAGGGTCAATAACAAGCGTAAATCTATCATTGGCAGCAAAAGAATATGCCACCAACATAAAGAATGCAACCAGCAAAAGAACAATCTTCTTCAACATACTATTTATTATGATTGTGCAAAATTAAGCATTTAATGGCAGAAAACCAAAATATGCAACAAAGTTTTATTATTTATTAAGTGAACGCTCAAACAGAAATTCCACACCAGCTCCTTCACAATCGGCTCCCATAGGTGGGTTCTGCTTGATGATTTTCAGATGAATTTCTTCTATAGTTGGGAAACGGCGAAAAAGACGATCACCGATTCTACCTCCTACTCTTTCTATCAATTGAGAAGGGACAGACATCTCCTGGGATACCAACTGATAAACCTCTGCATAATTCAAGGTATCATTGACATCATCACTCGTCAATGCATCCGTAACATCATATTTGATACGTAAACTTACAAGATAATCATTCCCCGTTTTTCTTTCCTGTGGCAAAACGCCATGAAAGGCATGGAACTTCAAGTCTTGCAAAAGGATATAGCTCTGACGTAAATTCATCATTGTTCTCCTCCATCAGGCTGTTCATCACTACAAGAAGTTAGCAGTTCATCATCCTTCAAGTAATTTTTCAAGGCACGTTCTACACCCACCTTCCAGGTATTGATACTCTCAGAAGTGAGCTGCAACTGACTAACCAGTTTGATAACATGCTTGATAGGCATACGATAGCGCAACACACCAGAAATCAACTTGGCATAATTCCAATACTCCGGATTAAACTTCTCGCTCAATCCCTCGACGGTGATCTTATAACCACGCTTGTTGACGAACTGGAAATCATATCTCTTGCCTCCCTCACTGAGAACTGTCTTCACGATTTTACCTTTGGTGACAGATTTTGGCAACATGATGCCTTCCTCATCATCTTGCAAACCTGTGAATATCTCGTAAGGATGACCATTGAGCAAACCCACTAATGCCACCCATTTCTCCTTGTTATTCTGGAAACGGACAACATCACATTCCAATTCTCTTGGTCGCACCTCAACCACATCCGGTTGCATATTCTGAACATTGACAGAATCTCCGACTACCTTATGCAAACTGGCTTGCAGCTTACCCCAATCAACTTGCTGGTCTGCAAAACGGTTGCGCAGGTTCTCCAAACTGCTCTTCAAATCATCGACGAGTGCAAGTCGAGCCTCTTCAAAAGTCATATTTTCTGTATCAATCATATTAAACGTTTAATAATTTGGTGCAAAATTAAACTTTTTATTCTAAATGATGAAACGTTTTAGGAGATATTTCTTAAAAAGATAGCAGTATATGCCACTTTTTAGAAAACTTTATTTACCTTTGCAATAGAATAAGGAGGAAAACGATATCAAGAAACATCAAAAATAAAGAATATGGAATCAATTAAAAACAGAACAACCATTCGCAAATATTCCAACCGCGAAGTTAGCGATGAATTACTGAACCGGCTGATAGAAGAAGCTGAGCGTACCCCTACGATGGGCAATCTCCAGCTCTACAGTGTCGTCGTTACCAGAAGTGAAGAAGGTAAAAAAGCACTTGCTCCAGCACATTTCAACCAACCTATGGTGACAGATGCATCCGTTGTACTAACCATCTGCGCAGATTACCGACGTACAACCATCTGGGCAGAGAACCGCAAGAGCACCCCTGGTTATGACAACATCCTGTCATTCATGAATGCGGCTACAGATGCTTTGCTCTTTACGCAGACATTCACCAACCTGGCAGAAGAGGCTGGCTTGGGAACCTGCTTCTTAGGCACCACGGTGTATATGCCAAAGATGATCATCGATACCCTGAAACTGCCGAAACTCGTGATGCCTGTTGCCACCCTCACCATAGGATGGCCAGACGAGCAACCAGCCAAGAGCGATAGACTCCCATTACGCAGTATCATCCATCAGGAAGCATACAGTGATTATACCCCAGAGAAGATAGATGATTTCTATGCAGAAAAGGAATCCTTGAAAGAAAACAAGGAATTTGTAAGAATCAACAACGTAGAAACCTTAGCACAGGTTTTCACAGACATCCGTTATACGAAAAAAGATTGTGAGGCCATGAGCATTGGTTTTATGGATGCACTCAAGCAACAAGGTTTTGTAAAATAAAAGCCACACTCGGTGCATAATTCGAAAGATGTTGCCTGTCTTCATGAGAAAAAAGACAGGCACCCACTTTCATTTTTGCGTGGGCAGGGAAAAATTCGTCCTTGCCCACGCAAAAAAAAATGCCTGCCCAAGCGGAAGAAATTTCCCCTTAGAGCAGAGCATGAATTTAACCCATAAACAGAAATCCCTGTTAAGGAAAAATCATATCCTTAACAGGGATTATTATTTTTACTTGATATTTTTTCTCTAATTAGTCAACGACGATTGGCTTGTACTTAGGAACCAATGCCTTCATAATGCACCAACCAACGAGATAAGCCACTGCACAGATGCAGAAGATAATCATATAACCAGCTGGCTTGCCATCAAAGCCCATGAAAGTAAAGGCAGCACCCTGACCCTCAGCATAGGTAAAGAGCATACCAGAACCCTTATTGATGAGGAAAGAACCTACACCACCTGCCATAGCACCAATACCAGTGATCGTTGCAACGGTAGATTTTGGGAACATATCACCAATAGTAGAATAAAGGTTGGCAGACCATGCCTGATGACCAGCACCTAAGAGACCGATAATGATAGCAGGCCACCATGCACTGTACTCACCCATAGGCTGTGCTATCAGACCCAACAATGGGAAGCATGCAAAGATCAACATCGCACGCATACGGCCGATATAAGGATTCATACCCTTCTTATCAACAAAGTAAGTTGGCAGATAACCACCACCGATACTCAAGATGGTAACAATCGCATAAAGGGTGAAAATCAAAGCAATACCCATGCTTGAGTCAGAAGAATAACCATACTGATCTGAGAAATAAGCTGGAGCCCAGAAAAGGAAGAACCACCATACACCATCAGTCAAGAACTTACCTGTGATAAAAGACCAAGTCTGACGGAAGGTAAAGCACTTCAAGAAACCGATAGTCTTCTCTTCTTCCTCATCACCTGCAGTCTTTTCAGCCTCAACCTGCTCAGCTTCCTCATCCTGATTGATATAAGTAAGCTCTGAGTTATTGACATACTTGCTCTTGGCAGGTTTGTCATAAAGCCATACCCAAAGACCCATCCAGACATAACCGAGCACACCGATAATGATGAAAGCCCACTCCCAACCCATGGCGCGAGCCAAGAGAGGAATAGTAGCTGGAGCTGCCAATGCACCTACAGAAGCACCACTATTGAAAATGGCTGTAGAGAAAGCACGGTCCTTCTTTGGGAAATACTCTGCTGTTACCTTGATAGCTGCAGGGAAGTTACCAGCCTCACCAACGGCAAGAATCAAACGGCAGGAAAGGAAAAGCCATACACTGATAGTGGCAATAGCAACTGCTGCATCACTACCTGCCTGAACCAGGCGCAAAGCTTCAATAGAATCATAGCCTTCTACCTGCATAGCTACCCAACCGCAACCTGCATGCATCACAGCACCTGTTGACCATACGAAGATGGCGATGAGGTAACCTTTCTTAGTACCCATCCAATCCACAAACTTACCTGCAAAAAGATTTGCAATGGCATAGAAAATGGAGAAGAGACCGGTAATCGTACCATAGTCATCATCAGTCCAGTGGAACTCTGGAGCGATAAAATCTTTCCATGTTAATGACAAGACCTGACGGTCCATGTAATTCACGGTGGTTGCCAAGAAAAGCAACGCACAGATGACCCAGCGGAAGTTGGACATCTTACTTGTTTTAATAGCGTTCATACTTATTATAGAGTCTGTTTAAAATTAGCATTTAAATGAGAGCGAAAAATCTCTTGTGGACAAATGATGCCCACAAGAGGATTATTTTCATATTATTTCATCTCTGGAATTTTAACTACCTGCATATCATTATAGATCAGGTTCTCACCAGCCATACCCCAGATAAAGGTATAGTTGCTTGTACCAGCTGCGCAGTGAATAGACCACTCTGGAGCAATCACAGCCTGCTCGTTGTTCAACCAGATAGGACGAGTCTCCTGTGGTTCACCCATTACATGGAGAATCTTCTGACCCTCTGGCACATTGTAATAGAGATATGTCTCCATACGACGGAGGTGAGTATGAGCTGGCATGGTGTTCCATACAGAACCCTCTTTCAACTCAGTTACACCCATCTGCAACTGGCATGTACGTACACCAGCAACACCATCGATAATCAACTGATGGATAACACGGTCATTACTTTCCTTCAAGCTACCTGCCTTGATGTTGTTAGCATCCTTCAATGTTACCTTCTTAGTAGGGAAGGTCTGATGTGCGCAAGCACTGTTCATATAGAACTTAGCTGGCTTATTGGCATCCTTGCTGGCTACTTCAATATTCTTGGCGCCACGACCTACATAGAGAGCCTCCTGGAAACCGAGCGTATATTTCTTGCCATCTACAGTAACAGTACCCTCACCACCGATATTGATGATACCCAACTCACGGTTATCGAGCAGGTTCTTCTGATCGTTTGGCTTGTCTGTATAAAGAGGAGCGATAGAAGTCAACTTCAAAGGAGCTGTTGTTGGCTGCGCACCACCAATCAGAAAACGGTCAAACATTGTGTAAGTCCAGTTTACCTCACCTGGAGCAAAAACCTTCTCAATGGCATATTCACCACGAAGACGGTCTGTTGTGTAATGCTTTGCATCCATTGGGTTGCTTGCATAACGAACATTGTAATTAGTGTAAGCATTTTCTGCCTTCACTTCATAAGCACTCTTGCAGCACTGTGCAAAACCAGCACCAGCAACGAGCAACATTGCAAATGATAATAATACCTTCTTCATTACTAAAATCTTTATATTATTTTTTATTTTTCAGAATTATTTCTATCTTTCTGTTTATTTCTGCAAATCCTCAGCAGCCTTCTTCTCTTCTTTCACGATGCGCTGACGGTTGATAATCATCAAAGCTACAGTGATGACTGTGAGTACACCCATACCGATGTATGAAAGTTTCACACCTCTATAGATAATCCATCCGAAGAGAGATGAGGCAAAGTCGAGAGCACCACCAGAGAAACCAGCAGGAATGTGAGCAGCATTATCACCTGTAGCTGCATATACCTGATTGGCAGCCAAAGTAAAGTCTGGAGCCATATCGGTTACAAAATAAAGACCGATTACCAGAGCAAAGAGACCGATAATAAGGGTCTTTACTACATTACCTTTGGTAAAAGGCAATATCATTGGGAAGAGGTAGAACATACCTGCCAAAGATGCCAATGGCAAGAACTGGTTGCCAGGCAAGAATACTGCGATAGCCAAGATAGCAGGAATCAAGATGACAGATACGACCAATGTTGTAGGATGACCGATAACAAGAGCAGGACTCATACCGATATGTACCTTCTTACCATTGAACTTAGACTTCACCAATTCCTGAGTCTTTTCTGAAATAGGCTTCAAACCTTCAATAAACAAAGAGGTAATACGCGGAATCAGTTCCATCACCGCTCCCATGGTAACACCTAAGAACAATACCTTCTTAATATCAAGCTGCGCAGCCCAACCGATCAGGGCACCAACGATGACACCGAGAACCAACGGTTCACCTAATACACCAAACTTCTTCTTCAAACCCTCTGCATCGATATCCAACTTAGAGAATCCTGGAATCATATCCAGAAGTTTATTGAAACCGATAGCCAAAGGCATAAAACTCTGGCAGAAAGGCTGAGGAATAGAGATACCATCCAAGTCATAATATTTCTGGAATTTCTCTGCTGTCAAGTCTGCACAGATCAGAGTAATGATGTAGCAAACGATTGCTGCGAAATAACCCCACAACAAACTTTGACCCATCACGAAGTAAGCTACCGCACCGATGAAAGCAAAGTGCCAGTAGTTCCAGAGGTCAATATTGACCGTACGGGTTGTCTTGGTAATCAACATCAGAAAATTGACACCCAGGCAGATAGGGATAATCAATGCACCCACCGCAGTATTATAGGCAACTGCTGCTGCAGCAGGCCAACCCATATCGAATACATTTAACTGCAGATGATAAAGGTCGGAGATTGCTTTCAATGGGTCATTGAAGTTAGTTGTCAACAAAGCAGTAACAACACCCAAGCCTACGAAACCCACGCCTACGAAGAGTCCCGACTTCAGTGCCTTACCGAATTTCATGCCAATACACAAGCCGATGACGGTAAAGATGATTGGCATCATCACACTCGCACCTAAGCTAATGATATAGCTAAATACCTTTTCCATTTTAATTTTTAATGAATGTTAGTTAATAATTTGGGGCACCCATATAAAGGTGCAACATTGATTTGTTTCAAGTTTTATGGGCACAAAGATACGCTTTTTTCTTTAAATTCAATACGTTTTCATTAAAAATATTACTTAAAAAAGAATCCCACCCGATATTTTCGGATGGGATTGATATGATTTTGTACATTTTCAACAGATTTTCGCCTCTGTTTAATCCTGATAATATACTCTCTTCACACGATTACTGATCGTAGTCAGCACCTCATAAGGTATCGTGTCGAGAATATCACTGAGCGTTTGCACTGGCAATTGCTCTCCAAAGATTTCCACACTGTCACCTTCCTTGCAATCTATGCCTGTCACATCGATCATGGCTACGTCCATACAGATGTTACCTACATACTCTGCTTTCTGACCATTCACCAGACAATAAGCGTGGCGGTTACCGAGATGACGGTTCAAACCATCAGCATAACCGATTGGAATGGCTGCTATCACGCTGTCCTTATCCAGAATGGTCCTGCGACTGTAGCCGATACTCTCCCCAGCCTTGATGTGATGCATCTGCAGGATAGTCGTCTTCAGGGTACTTACACAATTGATGGTCTTGTTGTTGCGGGAATTGATACCATAAAGTCCTAATCCCAAGCGACACATATCCAACTGTCTGTCAGGGAAATGCTCTATACCTGCAGAATTGCAGATATGGCGCAATATCTTATGATCGAAGGCAGCCTGCAACTGCTTGCTACCCTTATCAAACAATGCGAACTGCTGGGCAGAGAACGCATCGAAGGAATCATCATCACTACCTACAAAATGCGAGAACACACTTCGAGGTATGATGGCATTCTGATGTTTCAGTCGTGCTATCAATTCTTCCATATCATTTTCCGGATCAAAGCCCAGACGGTGCATACCTGTATCCAACTTGATATGTACAGGAAAACCTGTAACACCCTCTTTTTCTGCAGCCTTGATCAGTGCGTCCAGAATACGGAAAGAATAAACCTCTGGTTCCAAATCATAGTCGAACATGGTCTTGAAGGCTGTCATCTCCGGATTCATAATCATGATATTGCTCGTAATACCATTCTTGCGAAGCGTAACACCTTCATCGGCTACTGCTACGGCAAGATAATCCACACGATGATCCTGCAATGTCTTGGCGATCTCTACCGCTCCGGCTCCATAACCATCCGCCTTGATCATGCATACCAACTTGGTCTCTGGTTTCATGAACGAACGGTAATAGTTCAGATTGGCCACTACTGCATTCAGATTTACCTCCAATGTGGTTTCATGCACCTTTTTCACGAGTAATTCAGTCAACTGGTCAAAGCCAAACTGACGGGCACCCTTCAGCAGGATAACCTCATCGCGCAAGGAAGCGAACACCTCACTCTTGATAAAGTCCTCAATATTACGGAAGAAGAATTTCTCTGAAATCTGAATCTCATCACTCTGTTCATACAACTGCGGACCGACACCGATGAATTTGACCACACCACGCTTACGGCATAAGTCAGAGACCTCTTTGTACAAGTCCTTAGGATTTTCACCGCTCTGGAAGATATCACTGAGTATCAACGTATGACGGCGCCCCTTATGATCTGGGCGGCGACTCATAAAGTCGAGAGCGATATCGAGGGAATTGATGTCTGAGTTGTAACTGTCATTGATCAAAGTGCAACCATGCTGTCCTTCCTTGACCTCCAATCGCATAGCTACCGGTTCAAGAAGTGACATACGCTTATCTACATCCTCTGCAGTCACCCCCAACTTACGGGAAACAACTGCCGCTATAATAGAATTGGTGACAGAAGCCTCATCAATAAAAGGTAGAGAATAGCTATCCTCTTCACCTTTATATATATAGGTAATAATAGACAGATTACCCTTCTTCTCTATATTTTTCACATAGAAAGGAGCAGCAGAATCCTTCAAGGACCAATACAGTTTTTCACCCTTGTAATCATGATATTCGCCTACCACCCTGGCAACAATTTCATCATCACCATTATAGACGATAGTTTCTGCATCATGGAAAAGAATAATCTTCTCACGACACTTAGCCTCCAAAGACTCGAAATTCTCCTGATGCGCAGAACCCAAATAAGTAAGCACGGCTATCGTTGGCTGAATGATGTCACGAAGAGCAAGCATCTCGCCAGGCTGACTGATACCAGCTTCAAAGACACCAACCTCAGTCTGCTCGTTCATCAACCAGACAGACAAAGGCACACCTATCTGAGAATTGTAGCTGCGCGGACTGCGGGTGACAAACATATTTGGAGAAAGCAACTGATGAAGCCATTCCTTGACCATAGTCTTACCATTGGAACCAGTAATGCCCACGATAGGAATATTAAATTCATCACGATGGCGCTCTGCCAGACGCTGGAGAGCTTCCAGCGTATTAACCACCTTCAGGAAATTAGCTTCCGGATAGTCAGAAGCATATCCTTTAGGAACATTAGTAACTACGAAATTTCTAACACCACGACGATACAACTCAGGAATGTAGTTGTGACCATCATTACGCTCTGACTTCAAGGCGAAGAACAGAGTTTCCTCTGGGAAACAGAGTGAACGGCTATCGGTCAATATGAAACCGATATTCGTATCCTTGTCTCCATAGCGACGCGCACCTATCAGTGTGGTTACCTTTTCGATAGTATAAGTCATTATCTTACTTTTTAAAATATTCTATATGTGATAATCATGTCATTTTCCCAACTGGTACTTTTCCATGAATTTCCGTTCTTTTTTCTGTGCATTGGCAAGAAACTTCTTGTATTCCTCACTCTCTGGATTGAAAGGTCGGTGTCCAAGGGCTTCACGGATAGGTTTCCATTCCTCTAAAAAGTCCTCGGCAGTCTTGCCAAAGTAAGCCATTTGGAACTTCTGCCAGATATATTCCACGGCCAGTTCGCTCGGATGAAGCATATCTTCCTTGTAAAAGCGATAATCTCTCAGTTCGTCACAGAGAATTTCATAGGCAGGGAAATAGTGCACCACTTCTGGAAAGCGCTGGCAAAGTATATCTGCCGCTAAAAGAAGCGTGGCCTTGGAAAGTTGACTGCCATGGAATCCATATTTCTGGTAACGGATAGGACTCACCGTCACGATGATGTGCCTGACTCCTTGACCGAGTAATGCCAAAACCGCCTTGGAAAGTTCTACCACGCATTCACCCACACTCAATTCCTTTTCTTCAAACAGGCGTTGCGGACGCTTCTGACAGTTATCCACCACTTCACCCGTTTCCTTCAGGATATATACATGATTGGTTCCGAGCGTAAAGACAGCCACATCCACTTTTCGGTCTTGGTTCTGATATTCAGTACCAGCCTTCAAACCTGCGGTACAAGGTTTCCCCCTGAGATACCGGTCCACAGAGTGATATACGCTCGTAGGATTGTACATGACTCCGTATGGATTGACCATGGCACGGAAGCGATTCTCGACAAAACGATTGCCGAGATGATCCGCAAAACAACTGCCCACGAAAAGCAGTCTGTCAGAAGGCTGTATCTCAAAGTCAGCCTTTTCTATGTTCACTTCCGTTCTAAAGTCCATATTGCTTATTTTTCTGTTACTTTATTTTTCTTCCATTCAAAGAATAAACCTGCGAGCAAGAGAATCAACAGTACACCGTAGCCTACATAAGCAATGGCCTCTGTTGTCTTCAGGGATGTAGGGTGGAAATCAAGTACCACCTTGTGAGTTCCCGGTTTTACATTCAGGGCACGCAAGATATAATTCACTCTACCCAATTCTGCAGGCTGCCCATCTATCGTAGCCGTCCAACCAGGATAATATATTTCAGAGAACACGATGACACCACCCTTGTTGGAAGTAACCTCATAAGTCAGATTATTTGGCTTATATTGAATCATCTTCACAATAGAAGTATCATCCTGAGGCACACTTTCACCGAGCTGCTGCTTGAACTTCGCATCAGCTACAGCTTCATGTCGCAAATTGATCTTTCCTACCTTATCAATCTCCTCATTGGCATTTTCTGCATAGCTTACCTTATCTACAAACCAAGCATTACCATAGGCATAAAGATTCTGCACAGGCACAGTCTGTCCACCCTGCAAAGGCATGATGAAGTACTTCGTGTTGAGCATATTGAGCACAGGGAATATGCTGTCGCCATTCACCTTCGTCATGTCACCACCAGCCTCAGCTACAGCCTTCATCGCCTTCTGCATCTCTGGAGAGATATAAGCTTCTATCATCTCCGCATAACGACGGAGTTTGGCTGGATGATAACCACCAACGCTCTTATGATAATATGAAGTTTCGTTCTCATTGAAGGTATTGGATGCCATATTGAGTACACGATAATCAAGCGACTTGTCTCTGCAGATCATCTTATCGGTCTCAGTCATTTGCTGTGGAGTATCACGCACGCTCTTCTCCACGAACATATCATCATAGAGATAACGCTTGTTGACCATCCACATATCTACCAGACAGAGTACAGCAATACCAGCAATCATAAACTCCTTGCCCAACTTCTTCATCTTATAAAGGAAGAGGAAGGCCGAGCCAATGACGATAACCCAGAAAGAACGCCAACAATCGGAAGTAAAGATACCCTTTCTGATTTCAGTCAGATTGCTGATGATAGGTCCCTGATATTCTGCAGGAAGCTGCTGCAAAGCCTGAAGTTCCTGTGCAGACACGAAATCTGAGAAGAACAGGCCTGGTGCCAAGGCAAAGAGGAGACAGAAACCTGCTGTCAGTCCGAAACTTGCATAAACGAGTTTGGCCTTGGTAGTCAATATTTCCGGTTCATCCACAATCTTCTTGAGTGCCATCATCGCCAACAGAGGAATGGTAAACTCAGCAATCACAAGGATGGAAGCCACCGTCCTGAATTTGGCATACATCGGAACGTAATCCAAGAAGAAATCCGTAAACGGCATGAAGTTTCTACCCCATGATAGAAGTACACTGAGGATGGTCGCCGCCAACAAAGCCCACTTCATCGGCCCCTTCACAATGAATAAGCCCAAGATGAAGAGCATACAGACGAAAGCGCCTACATATACAGGACCGCTTGTTCCAGGCTGGTTGCCCCAATACTGTCCGAGTTGCTGATAAATCTGTACAAAGTTAGGATCCGCTTTTTCCATTGCCTTTGTGTTCTGTGCCAAAGGAACAGAAGCACCACCCTTAGCATCCGGAATCATGAGCGTCCAAGTCTCGTCAATACCATAACTCCACTGGGTAATATAGTCTCTATCCAAACCGCTATTGGTCTGATTAGCAGCGTTTTTCTTCACCAGTTCACTCTTTCCACGCATAGACTCCTGACCGTACTGCCAAGTATGATACAGGTTGGAAAGATTGAGCGATATACCGATGGCGGCACCCACGATACAAGCCGCAGTAGCCTTACCGAAGCGAGCCATTTCCTTCTTCTTATAGGCATCCCACAAGAATGCGAGAAGCATAAAGAAGATGATAAAGAGGTAATAATAAGTCATCTGCACGTGGTTGGCATTGACTTCAAAGGCTGCAAAGATAGCAGTAACGAGCAATCCCCACAAATATTTACCACGATAAGCCAATACGACACCTGCAATCATAGGAGGCAAATAAGCCAAAGCCATTACTTTCCAGATGTGTCCGGCAGCAATGATGATGAAGAAATAGGACGAAAAAGCCCAGATAATAGATCCCAATGCTGCTAATAACTGTCGGAAGTTAAAGGCTCTCAACAGGATATAGAATCCTAAGAGGTATGCAAATACATACCACACATAGTCAGGCAACCAGAGATGATAGGCATTGACAGCCTGCTGCAAAACAGTGCCACTCTCATAAGATGGTGACATCTGATAGGTTGGCATTCCGCCAAAAACAGAGTTTGTCCAACGGGTCACCTCGCCAGTCTGTTGCTGGAAAAGTTCCTTTTCATGTCCCAGTCCCTTGCCTGCTGCAGCATCATGACGGAACAGGATGCGCCCGTCCATGTCGGCTGGCATGAAATAAACAAAGGAGACAACTGCAAATACGATTACTACCAGAATATCCAGTAGATACTTCTTCAAAAATTTCATTATTCTTATAAACGTTTATAATTTGGGGGCAAAGATAATGCAAATCGCAGACAATACAAAATATAAAGCGAAAAATTATGTTTTTTTTGTTGAGAATCAAGCCAAGAAGATACAGAAAAAGGAGGATTTCGTCCTATGTGTCGAAATCCTCCTTTTTCTGTATAACAGGGACAAGCACCTTATTTAAGAGTCGCCATAAAATATTTTTCCTCTCAATTACTTCACTTTTTCTTCCAAATAAGAATGTCATCTTCTCTACTTCCATCGCCCTCTCCCAATCCTGACGTTTTTTATCTACGGAGATGCTGATGATATTAAGTTTGTCACCTAACTTCTGTTGTAATTGTTTTACGCTTGGGATTGCTGCACGGCAAGGCCCGCACCAAGAAGCCCAGAAGTCTATGAAGTTATACTTGCCAGGAACGATGATTTCCTTCAAGTTGATTGACTTTCTTTCGAGGGGTCGAGCGACAAATCCTTGTAATGAGAGCCTTTGAGAATGGCTTCCAGCTCGCGTGAGAACTGAATACGCTCCTTTGATGTCATTACATCCACCGAATGGTCTGAATATCTTGGACGACGCTTGTAGGTAACATTGGTAGAATAACTTACCTGAGGTTTTCCCTCGAAACCGCGCTTGGTGGTTACTACGATGACACCATTGGTCGGATACCACAATACCATCAACCACCCAGAGAGGTTCACGGTTACCTATCAATGTACTTGTACCACGAATACGTATCTTTGGCGCAACACCCACCTCGGCAGAGTTATTGGTCACCATCAGGTCTGCAATCTTTCCTTCAAGCATCTGGTCAAGACTGCTCATATCTGCACGCTTCAAGTCTTCCATCTTTACCGATGTAACGGCAGAAGTCAGGCTGCGCTTATCAAGCACCTGATAACCAGTAACAACGACCTCATCGAGAGCACCAGCATCCTCGTGCATCACAATCTGCATGTGGTTGCTGTTCTTTGCAGAAAGTTTCACCTTCTGTTCCTGCATGCCTATATAAGAAAAACTTTCATTTTCTATTCAAAACACACCCGAATACTTACATTTCACCACACACATTTCCAATCCCATACAAAGGATAAACCAAAATATCCTCATACGCACCAAAGTTTTCCAATGAGGTTCGAATTCCCTTTTCCAAATGCTTAGTCTCCAAAAATATCCTCAAACTTTGCATAGAACCACGAACTCCAGATTTGACCTCTATTGGATATATCACACCCCTACAAGAAATCACATAGTCAACCTCTGCATTGGAATCTTTCTTTTCCCGATGCCAGCAATAAAGGTTATCATTTTGGTAAGGAGAGTGATTCTTAACCAGTTCTGTACCTACAAACGTTTCGGCCAATGCTCCCCGATTGACCAACCTCAAATCATTTGAAACCAATATATCCGTCAAGTCCAACTCCAACATCCTCTGCAAAAGGCCTGTATCCATGAATATATATCGCTTGTATTTTTCCTTTGCTTCGGCAAAAAGTGGAATACCATTACTATCTGTATGAACAACCGAATATACCAATCCTGCCATACAAAGCATATTTAATGCTTCCTTTATCTGGGGTGTTCGACAAGCTGTATCTACTTGAGCATAAACAAATTTTCCTTGGCCTTGCAAAGCGACAGAGCGAAGTACATCCTTCAATAATCCAACAGGAACTTTCTCATGATACTTCTTAAAGTCGTCTTGATAAGACTGCATCAACTCATTGAGCACCTGCTGGCATTCAAGCATATTCTCCGTTTGCACATAAGTCGAAACGCATTCGGGCATGCCCCCTATCACAAGGAACGTACGCAGATACTCCAAAGCCTTGGTATGAATTAGCTCGGGCAATGGTGAAAAAGGAGTTGCGTGAACTATCATATCTGCAAGCGGCCGTTTTCCTAAAGCCCAAAGAAATTCCTGGAAACAAAATGAATACATGAAAATAGAGCGGATTCGCCCAACTCCAAACGAAGGTAGATCACGAAGAGCAAACTCTAAAAGTGATCCTGCAGCAATTACATGTAAGCGAGGCATCTTCTCATAGAAGTATCTCAACTTATTAATTGCAGCAGGACATGCTTGAATCTCATCAAAAAATAAAAGCGTCTCACCTTCTTCTATGGGAGTATCCAATAGCACAGCCAATTGTTGGCATATTTGTTGCGGAGTATATCCTTTTTCGAATAAAGTATGTAATTCTCTTTGGTCATTTAAGTCTATTTCTACATAATACTTAAATTTTTCTCCCAAATGACGCACTGCAGAAGTCTTGCCTACCTGCCTTGCTCCACGCAACAAAAGCGGTTTACGCAAAGCACTTTTGCTCCACTTTTCCAACTCCCCATCTATAAATCTATCTAAATACCTCATTTTCAATAGCGTTTATTATTATCTGGGGCAAAGATAAGCAATATTTCGCAGAAATCGGCATCTAAGAATCTTAATATTTTGTAAAAATCGGCACCTAAGACAATCTTCTACTCTATCACTACTTGTCCATCATGATAGGTAAACTTCGCCTTATTCAAACTATTCAACACCTCCAAAAGTTCCTCGATTCCTCCATCTCTTGGGGCAGCGAAGAAGAGGCGAGCGTGCATCTTTTCTGGAGAACGGAAGATGACACTCACGTTATACCACTTTCCGATTTCCTTGGCGATGTCCAAGAGCGACTCGTTGTCGAAATAGAACTCACCATTCTTCCAAGCGGTATAAATCTCGGTATCTACGGAACGAACTACCATGCGATCATCGCTAAAGCTTGCATCCTCCCCTGGCTTCAATCGCTTGGCAGTAGCAGTCGAACTGACCAGCACGCTTCCTTGCAACAAGGTGACGTGAGTGTCTTTGCGAGAATGAGAACGAACATTGAACTCCGTTCCCAATACCTTGGTTGAAATGCCATTCGCCTTAACGATAAATGGATGCTTGACATCATGATGAACCTTAAAATACGCCTCACCTTGAAGTTCTACTTCGCGAGTTGAACCCGAGAAAGTCTGCGGATAAACCAATTTGCTTCCAGCATTAACCGTCACGACAGTCCCATCCGCCAAAGTAACCTCAGCTGTTGCATTAGCAGGAGTTGTCAAAATGTTACGTACCGCCGTTGTCGCATTGGCTGTCGCACCAATAGCATTGACTTTCGCACAAGAAGCTTGATTGGATGCGACAGTCATCGGCTCTTCATCACCCTTTTGCAAAGTAACACTTGACTGTGAGTTTTCAGCCTCAGCCTCGTATGCCACCACAGCCCCTTCCGGCACATCCAAATGATGATGTTTTTTACCGAAATAAAGGAAGAGAACCAATGCTATGGAAGCTGCCATCGCCAAGATTGCAGGAATCGCAAAGCGACGTACAAGAGAACGTTTCTCTAAATCCATATCATCAGATAGATTATCGCCAGGCATGACCTCAGAAATTTCTTCTCTTATTTTTCCATCCTCTGTCATTTTTGCCAAAAAGGAATCGAGTTCTCCACTCACATCAGGAGCTGCATGAGTCTTCCGCAAGAGATAGTCACGAACCGCCACTTCCTCTTGTATGAAATCAGACATATTATAGTTATCTTCTTTGGTCATATTTTCCTCTCCAAATTAATTATTGATTGTTTTCCGAATTGCACCTTTTCGAATAAAACCCTTTAGAGTTACACCTTATTATATAATATAGGACATATAGGTGCTAAAAAAATTACATTCTTAGATACGAACGAAAAACTAAATCGGGTATTCCCGTTTACCTTTATATCGTTCCCTTAAGGTTTTTAAAGCCTTCACAATATGTTTCTTCATCGTATTCGGACTGATGTCGAGAGCCTCAGCCACCTCGGCATACCTCATCCGTTTCAGATAACACATCTCCAATATCTGGTCGGTAGGAGGCGAGAGTTGGCTCATCATCTCCTCTACCAACTTATCCTTTTCATCGGAATAATCCGCATAAAACAGTTCTGCGGTATGCAGATACTCTTCGGTATATTGATGTTGCAAAACATGATGCCGCAAGAAATCTACTGCGCGATTTCTGACCGATGTCATCAAATAAGCATTGAAATTGTCCTCCTTGAAAGTTTCGATGTTTTTCCACAAAGCCACAAAAACGTCATTCAGAATATCCTTGGCAGCCTCCTCGTCGTTAACAACATGCAAGGCATAGTAATACAACCGAAGGTAATTATCGGTATATACCCTTTCAAATATTTCCCTATACGAACCTTGCTTTTCTTGCATACCTATTCTCTCTTAATATCCGCTGCAAAATTAATATATTTTTTTTGTTTTCATGGGCTAAAGTAGGCTTTTTTTTTGCAAAAATTGGCACATAAAGCACTTTTACTTATCCGGAACAAAGATGTACCACATCAATACGAATAGGGTTTTCCCTCTCAACTTTTAGGAATTCACACCCTGATATTTTCCTGAAAACAGATTACTTTTGCAACATAATCACAACAGATGAAGACAGCATCTGACTCCATGGTTTGATACTCAGAATATTAACTTAAAACGGAAAAATATGAAAAAAATTACATTTCTCCTGATGGCTCTCTTGCTCATCGCAATGCCATCCTCAGCTCAACACTATACACAGAGCAGATATTACAACAAGCAAACTGGTCATCTCGACTACGGCCGTCACTACAATGATTACCCTGACTCCTACTTCGGATTCAGGATTGGTCCTTCTTTCTCTTACGTCAATTCGGATGATAGCAGACTGGATGGTGGTAATTGGCAAACTGGTCTCAACGTGGGAGTTGTGGCAGGTGTCGCACTTTCAAATGCCCAGCCTCTTTATCTAGAAGGAGGCTTGTTCTATACAGAGAAAGGCGGCAAGAAAGATTTGACTAATGACAAGAAGATGACCTACGACCTCAACTACATCGAAATTCCACTTGTACTGAAATATAAGTACAATATCGATCCACACTTCTCGCTCCAACCATTTTTTGGAGGATATTTCGCTTTAGGAGTTGGTGGAAAGATTAAGAACTTCGAACAGAGAGAAGCTCAAAACTCATTTAATGACGATAACTTCCGCCGGGTAGATGGAGGACTCCGTCTGGGTTGTGGCGTGCAATACGATATGTTCTATGCCGACCTTACCTACGATATCGGTCTGGCAAACATCTGTCATGATACCTTCGACACATCCCATAATGGAGGACTGCAACTCAACTTTGGTGTTAACTTCTAAGGTTTTATCAGATATTTTTCGTAACTTTGCAGCCGATTTTAATATCGGCAAATTCTCAATCGGAAAAGTTACAATAAATATATGAAAATAGGAATTATCGTTGCGATGGACAAGGAGTTCACGCAACTCAAGACATTATTGACAGAATCACAGACTGAGCAGAAGAACCACAAGGATTTCGTGATTGGAAAAATTGGCAACAATGAAGTTGTCATGCAACAGTGCGGCATCGGCAAGGTAAACAGTACCATCGGTGCCGTAGAAATGATAGACAATTACCATCCAGACCTGGTAATCTCATCCGGTGTTGCAGGTGGAGCTGATATCAACCTCAATGTCACCGAGGTCGTAGTGGCAACAGAGTGTGTATATCATGACGCTTATTGCGGCGATGAATGTGAATTTGGACAGATTTTGGGTATGCCAGCCACCTTCAAGACTCCAAAGGAGTATGTAGAGAAGGCACTTGCCATCAATCATCTTCCAGACAACATCCATCCTAAGATACATGCAGGACAGATTGTCAGTGGAGAGTGGTTTGTAGATAGTAAGGAGAAGATGCGCTCTATCCTGGAGCACTTCCCTCATGCAATGGCTGTCGATATGGAAAGCTGCTCTATTGCTCAGACCTGCCATATATACAAGACTCCTTTCATCTCCTTCCGTATTATCAGTGATGTACCACTCAAAGACACCAAGGCGCAGCAGTATTTCGATTTCTGGGCTAAGATGGCAGAAGGTTCTTTCAATGTAACCAAAGCATTCTTGGAGAAATTATAAATGAGAAATGACAAATTAGAAATTATGAACAAGATACCAAGTTTTACTATCAATCATAACAAGTTGCTCCGCGGTATATACGTTAGCCGTAAGGACGAAATTGGAAACGAAGTTGTCACTACTTTCGATATCCGCATGAAAGTACCTAATCAGGAGCCTTGTCTCCACAACGGTGCCATCCACACGATTGAGCACCTCGCTGCCACCTATCTCCGCAATGACGAAGAGTGGAAAGACCGCATCGTATATTGGGGTCCGATGGGTTGTCTCACAGGTAATTACCTCATCATCAAAGGAGACTTGGAAAGCAAGGATATCGTTGAGTTGATGAAGCGCACCTTCAAGTTTATCGCAGACTTCGAAGGCGAGATTCCTGGACAGGCAGCCAAGGACTGTGGCAACTATCTGCTCCACGACCTGCCTATGGCAAAATACGAGTCCAAGAAATATCTCGAAGAGGTCTTAAACGTTATCAAGGAAGAAAACTTGATTTATCCTACACAAGAATAAGATTAGGAAAGGCCTGACTGAAATCAGGAAAAGTCAAAGACTGAAATATAGAAAAGTCAAAGACTGAAATATAGAAAAGTCAAAGACTGAAATATAGAAAAAGCATCTTAAGATACATTTGCGAGTATCTTAAGATGCTTTTTTTACCACTTGAGTTTACCATACTTCTCCTTATACCACAACTGCCAACCATTCACTAAATTCTGCCAAACCACATAGGCACCTGGAGCTACGGCAGCCAATGGATTCAGGAAAGTAAGGGTGAGCCAGATACCCACTATCGTATTCTTCTGGCCTAAAGCCTGTCCTGCACTAATGCTCGCATCAAAATGGCGTCCCACCGCCTTACCGATGGCAAACTGGATAAGACAGACGAAAAGCGGAACGATCAGAAGCAGAACAAGAATCCAACCGGATACCGTAGCATGAAGGATATTACGCACCGTCTCGCCCATCAGAATCGTCAGATTGAAGCACCACATATAAAATCCCAAATCTTTTACGCTCTTTACTTTATCCACAAACTTCGGCAAGAATCTGCGACTCAATAGGGCTAAAAGTAATGGCACCACCAAAACCGTGGTCACATTCCTAAACACCATCAAACTCATGTAGAAATGATAGACAATTACCATCCAGACCTGGTAATCTCATCCGGTGTTGCAGGTGGAGCTGATATCAACCTCAATGTCACCGAGGTCGTAGTGGCAACAGAGTGTGTATATCATGACGCTTATTGCGGCGATGAATGTGAATTTGGACAGATTTTGGGTATGCCAGCCACCTTCAAGACTCCAAAGGAGTATGTAGAGAAGGCACTTGCCATCAATCATCTTCCAGACAACATCCATCCTAAGATACATGCAGGACAGATTGTCAGTGGAGAGTGGTTTGTAGATAGTAAGGAGAAGATGCGCTCTATCCTGGAGCACTTCCCTCATGCAATGGCTGTCGATATGGAAAGCTGCTCTATTGCTCAGACCTGCCATATATACAAGACTCCTTTCATCTCCTTCCGTATTATCAGTGATGTACCACTCAAAGACACCAAGGCGCAGCAGTATTTCGATTTCTGGGCTAAGATGGCAGAAGGTTCTTTCAATGTAACCAAAGCATTCTTGGAGAAATTATAAATGAGAAATGACAAATTAGAAATTATGAACAAGATACCAAGTTTTACTATCAATCATAACAAGTTGCTCCGCGGTATATACGTTAGCCGTAAGGACGAAATTGGAAACGAAGTTGTCACTACTTTCGATATCCGCATGAAAGTACCTAATCAGGAGCCTTGTCTCCACAACGGTGCCATCCACACGATTGAGCACCTCGCTGCCACCTATCTCCGCAATGACGAAGAGTGGAAAGACCGCATCGTATATTGGGGTCCGATGGGTTGTCTCACAGGTAATTACCTCATCATCAAAGGAGACTTGGAAAGCAAGGATATCGTTGAGTTGATGAAGCGCACCTTCAAGTTTATCGCAGACTTCGAAGGCGAGATTCCTGGACAGGCAGCCAAGGACTGTGGCAACTATCTGCTCCACGACCTGCCTATGGCAAAATACGAGTCCAAGAAATATCTCGAAGAGGTCTTAAACGTTATCAAGGAAGAAAACTTGATTTATCCTACACAAGAATAAGATTAGGAAAGGCCTGACTGAAATCAGGAAAAGTCAAAGACTGAAATATAGAAAAGTCAAAGACTGAAATATAGAAAAGTCAAAGACTGAAATATAGAAAAAGCATCTTAAGATACATTTGCGAGTATCTTAAGATGCTTTTTTTACCACTTGAGTTTACCATACTTCTCCTTATACCACAACTGCCAACCATTCACTAAATTCTGCCAAACCACATAGGCACCTGGAGCTACGGCAGCCAATGGATTCAGGAAAGTAAGGGTGAGCCAGATACCCACTATCGTATTCTTCTGGCCTAAAGCCTGTCCTGCACTAATGCTCGCATCAAAATGGCGTCCCACCGCCTTACCGATGGCAAACTGGATAAGACAGACGAAAAGCGGAACGATCAGAAGCAGAACAAGAATCCAACCGGATACCGTAGCATGAAGGATATTACGCACCGTCTCGCCCATCAGAATCGTCAGATTGAAGCACCACATATAAAATCCCAAATCTTTTACGCTCTTTACTTTATCCACAAACTTCGGCAAGAATCTGCGACTCAATAGGGCTAAAAGTAATGGCACCACCAAAACCGTGGTCACATTCCTAAACACCATCAAACTCATATAAAGAAAGGATACATCAGCACCTTTTTCTACCATCGGGAAAAGAGAAGGGATGATAACCATCGTGAAAATATTGGCTATCACCGTATAGGTAGTAAGCGAGCCGATAGAGCCGCCCAATTTTTCTGTTACCACAGCCACAGCTGCTGCAGTAGGACAAATAAAACAGATGAAAGCGCCCTCCAGTATCAGTTTCGTATTATAGTCGTTACCAAACTCAAAGATGAGTACTACCATCACCAAAGCCAAAGAAGTTCTAATCAGTTGCAATATAAAATGCCAGGCTTTAGGCTTCATTTCCTTTATTTCTATCTTACAAAACGTAACATAAAGCAAAGCAAACAATACAATCGGCATCAGACTGACCAAATGAGGTCCGACCGCCTCACCCAATGGTTCCAAGAAAGGAACGTATGCAAAAATCAAATAACCCACTGCTCCTATGACCAGCGAACAAGGCAAGGAAAACTTCCTGAAAAAATTCCACAACTTCATAATTACGTGATTTTGAGTCCTATTGAATAAACCATTTGACTGCAAGTCCAAACAGAGTAGAAATTCAAGTGCAAAAGTACAATAACTCAAATCCTCTCCAAATCGGAAACTTCCGACTGGAGAGGATTTCTCTTTTCATTTATATCCTTAAAGCTATACTTAATTAGTCTTTATTGCTACGCTTACGCTCCAAGTGATCAAGGATTACCTTGCGCATACGCATACTCTTAGGAGTTACCTCTACGTACTCGTCCTCACGGATATACTCCAAGCACTCCTCAAGACTCATTACGGTCTTTGGAATCACACGAGCCTTATCGTCTGAACCTGAAGCACGGACGTTGGTCAATTGTTTTGCTTTAGTCACATTGACGACAAGGTCGTTTTCGTGAACATGCTCACCAACTACCTCACCGGCATAAACCTCCTCACCTGGGTCGATGAAGAACTTACCACGATCCTGAAGCTTATCAATAGCATAAGCATAAGCAGTACCAGTTTCAAGTGCAATCATACTACCATTAGAACGGCGGTTGATTTCACCCTTGAATGGCTGATACTCCTTGAAACGGTGAGCCATGATGGCCTCACCCTGAGAAGCAGTCAGCACATTGGTACGAAGACCGATGATACCGCGAGAAGGAATATCAAACTCGATATCCACACGCTCGCCCATGTTCAGCATAGAAGTCATGTCACCCTTGCGGCGGGTAACCATATCAATCATCTTAGAAGCAAACTCCTCTGGCACGTTGATGGTCAACTCCTCGATAGGCTCGCACTTCACGCCGTCAATCTCCTTGTAGATTACCTGAGGCTGACCCACCTGCAGCTCGTAGCCCTCGCGGCGCATGGTCTCGATGAGCACAGAGAGATGGAGCACACCACGACCTGATACAATCCACTTATCGGTGGTATCCTCGTAAGGCTGAACACGAAGAGCCAGGTTCTTCTCCAACTCCTTGTTCAAACGCTCCTGGATATGGCGGGAAGTACAGAACTTACCCTCCTTACCGAAGAATGGAGAATCGTTGATAGTGAAGAGCATACTCATGGTTGGCTCATCAACAGCGATTGGAGGAAGTGGCTCTGGATTCTCATAATCACAGATGGTATCACCAATCTCAAACTTCTCCAAACCGACAACTGCACAGATATCACCAGAATCTACATGATCAGTCTTCTTGTGACCCATACCCTCGAATGTATGAAGTTCCTTAATCTTGGTCTTCTCCTGTGTACCATCACGATGGCAGATAGTTACATTCATGGCATCCTTCAAAGTACCACGATGAACACGACCTACAGCGATACGGCCTGTATAAGAACTGTAGTCGAGAGAAGTAATAAGGAGCTGAGGAGTACCCTCCAACTGCTTAGGAGCAGGGATAACCTCTACAATCTTGTCGAGCAAATAGTCGATGTTGTCTGTAGGATTGTTGTAATCCTCTCCCATCCAACCATTCTTGGCAGAACCATATACTACAGGGAAATCAAGCTGATCCTCAGTAGCATCAAGGTCGCACATGAGATCGAATACCATCTCATAAACTTCCTCAGGACGGCAGTTAGGCTTATCCACCTTATTAACAACAACGATAGGCTTCAGACCGAGCTGCAAAGCTTTCTGCAACACGAAACGGGTCTGAGGCATAGGGCCCTCGAAAGCGTCAACAAGCAAGAGACAACCGTCTGCCATATTGAGTACGCGCTCCACCTCACCACCGAAGTCGGAGTGTCCAGGAGTATCGAGGATATTGATTTTAACACCTTTCCAATTGATAGATACATTCTTTGAAAGAATGGTTATACCACGCTCACGCTCCAAATCATTGGAATCGAGCACTTCGCCGCTATTATCCTGGCCGTCACGGAACAGCTTTCCGGCGAGCATCATCTTGTCCACCAAGGTAGTCTTACCATGGTCAACGTGTGCAATAACTGCAATGTTTCTAATGTCTTGCATTTCCTTTACCTTAAATACTTAATGAATTTGGGTGCAAAATTACAAAAAATATCGGAAAAATTTGCAAGTTTCACAGAAAAGTTGTAACTTTGCAGCGCATTTTTAGAGAAACCGCCGCGAGGAAGGGTCCTGAATGCATTAGAAACAATTAAAGTAACATTTATTATTAAGTAACACAGCTATGTATTTAGACAAAGCAAAAAAAGAAGAGATCTTTAGCAAGTACGGAAAGTCTAACTCTGATACTGGTTCAGCTGAGAGCCAGATAGCATTGTTCTCATACCGTATTGCTCATTTGACGGAACATGTAAAGAAGAACCGTAAAGATTATACTACAACACGTTCTCTGACACAGCTTGTAGGAAAGCGTCGCGCATTGCTCGATTACTTGTACGACCGCGATATCAATCGCTACCGTGCCATCATCAAGGCCCTCGGTCTTCGTAAGTAATCTGAAAGCAATTTGCTTTAAGACATTGAAATGAGGGTGTGTCATAAGTCCATGATGCACCCTCTTTTTTGTCTAAAGTACCTCCAA
>ERZ1026882.174-NODE-174-length-47820-cov-5.665864_pt1 | contig 47820 bp, 44 predicted proteins | sample MGYA00380171_ERZ1026882 | MGnify/ENA primary metagenome ERZ1026882 (study PRJEB33269, sample SAMEA4719807) | human gut metagenome | biome: human-associated habitat; feature: organic feature; material: feces | place: Cameroon | collected 2013-10 ...
CAGATCCTAAGCGTCTCCTGATCGGTGATGATGAGCACGGCTGGGATGACAACGGTGTATTCAACTTCGAGGGTGGATGCTACGCTAAGGTTATCGACCTTGATATCGAGTCTGAGCCTGATATCTACAATGCGATCAAGCGTAACGCTCTCCTTGAGAACGTAACTGTTGCAGATGATGGAAAGATTGATTTCGCTGATAAGACTGTAACAGAGAATACTCGTGTTTCTTATCCAATTGATCATATCAAGAATATTGTACGTCCTATCTCTTCTGCACCGGCAGCAAAGAACGTTATCTTCCTTTCTGCAGATGCATTCGGCGTACTTCCTCCAGTATCTATCCTGACTCCGGAGCAGACACAATACTACTTCCTGTCCGGATTCACAGCAAAGCTTGCAGGTACAGAGCGTGGAATCACAGAGCCAACTCCTACCTTCTCTGCTTGCTTCGGTCAGGCATTCCTGGAGCTGCATCCTACAAAGTATGCAGAGGAGCTTGTTAAGAAGATGGAAGCAAACGGTGCTAAGGCATACCTGGTTAACACAGGATGGAACGGAACTGGTAAGCGTATCTCCATTAAGGATACTCGTGGAATCATCGACGCAATCCTGAACGGTGATATCGTAAACGCTCCTACAAAGAAGATCCCTTACTTCAACTTTGAGGTTCCTACAGAGCTGAACGGTGTTGATACAGGAATCCTTGATCCTCGTGATACTTATGCTGATGCTTCTGAGTGGGAGGCAAAGGCTAAGGATCTTTCCGAGAGATTCATCAAGAACTTCGCTAAGTATGAGGGTAATGAGGCAGGTAAGGCACTTGTTGCTGCAGGTCCTCAGCTGTAATCATTCCGCTGAAATGCGATAGTTTTTGCAACGTATAAAGAAACGGGTGTCCCGAATCCGGGACACCCGTTTTTTTGTATAAAAAAATGTCCTAACAATCCGAAAGAGTTTCGCTTGCGAAACTCTCCGCCTGCGGTGGGTCGCAGGAAAGCGACATCTTCCTATCCGCCGCAGTGCGATCTTCGTGGAGCGTTTTTTACTTTATAGGAAACGAGCAGTTCCTATAAAGTAAAAAACCGGCTCCATGCAAATGCATGAAACCGGTTTATAAAAATCACCGAAATTTATATTCGATTATTTATTGTCTGGTGTATGCCACTCCCAGTTGCGAACCTCTTCCAGATCCTGACCGTACTCAGCGATGTACTGCTTGTGCTCTACAAGCTTGTCGTTCATCTTCTGGATCAGGTAAGAACCACGGTTTGCAAGCTGTGGCAGATGCATGATCGCATCCTTTACGAGATTGAAACGGTCAATCTCGTTCTGAACTCTCATATCAAATGGAGTTGTAATGGTACCTTCCTCCTGATAACCATGAACAGATACGTTCTGGTTGTCACGGCGATAGGTCAGCTCGTGAATCAGTGTTGGATAACCATGGAATGCAAAGATCACTGGCTTATCTGTTGTGAAGATTGCATTGTACTCGCTGTCACTCAGTCCATGAGGATGCTTATGATTAGACTCCAGCTTGAACAGATCGACTACGTTTACCACGCGGATCTTCAGCTCCGGAAGCTCATCACGAAGGATGGTAACGGCAGCCATTGTCTCCAGTGTCGGTGTATCACCGCAGCATGCCATAACGAGATCCGGCTCCTGGCCCTCATCGTTACTAGCCCACTCCCAGATACCAACACCCTGGGTACAATGCTTTACAGCCTGCTCCATATTGAGCCACTGATAACTTGGATGCTTTGATGCAACGATCGCATTGACATAATTCTTACTCTTTACGCAGTGATCGAAGCAGGATAACAGACAGTTGGTATCCGGTGGCAGATACATACGAACAACGTCTGCTTTCTTGTTGGCAATATGATCAAGGAATCCCGGATCCTGATGTGTAAATCCGTTATGATCCTGCTGCCATACATTGGATGTCAGGATGAAGTTCAGAGAAGCGATCGGGCGTCTCCATGTAAGCTGATTGCAGACCTTCAGCCATTTTGCGTGCTGTGCAGCCATGGAATCTACGACACGGATAAATGCCTCATAGCTTGCAAAGAAGCCGTGGCGTCCTGTCAGCAGATAACCTTCCAGCCATCCCTCACACATATGCTCGCTGAGCATACCATCCATAATACGTCCGTTTCTTGCCAGACAGTCATCAGAGTCAAGAAGCTCTGCATTCCAGTCTCTGTTCTCTGCCTCAAATACCTTGTACAGACGGTTTGACATACTCTCATCCGGTCCGAAAATACGGAAGTTCTGATTTTCTTTATTTAATACGAAGATATCGCGGATATATCCACCAAGCTCGATCATATCCTGAGCCTTTGTCTTACCCGGATCTACCTCAATGCCATACTCACGGAAGTCCGGAAGTCTTAAATCCTTCATCAGAAGACCACCGTTTGCATGTGGGTTTGCTCCCATTCTTGCATCTCCCTTTGGTGCCAGCTCAGCCAGCTCAGGGATCAGAGTACCCTTCTCATCGAAAAGCTCCTCCGGACGATAGCTCTCAAGCCATGACTTCAGAAGTGGCAGATGCTCTTCCGGCTTCTCCATTGTGATCGGTACCTGATGTGCACGGAAAGATCCCTCGATCTGCTGTCCGTCTACAACCTTAGGACCCGTCCATCCCTTTGGTGTACGAAGAACGATCATTGGCCACTTTGGACGCTCCGGATCATTGTTCTTACGTGCATTCTCCTGGATTGCCTTGATCTTCTCAACAGCCTGATCCATAGCCTCAGCCATAAGCTTATGCATTGTCATTGGGTCATCACCCTCAACAAAGATCGGCTCCCAGCCGCAGCCTACGAAGTAGCTCTCGATCTCCTCATGAGAGATACGTGAGAAGATTGTCGGGTTACTGATCTTGTATCCGTTCAGGTTCAGAACAGGCAGAACCGCACCGTCTGTGATCGGATTCAGGAATTTATTGGACTGCCAAGAGGTAGCCAGAGGACCTGTCTCAGCCTCACCATCACCAACGATTACTGTGGCGATGAGATCCGGGTTATCAAATACAGCACCAAATGCATGTGCGATGGAATAACCAAGCTCACCACCCTCGTTGATGGAACCCGGTGTCTCCGGTGCACAGTGGCTAGGCACACCACAAGGGAATGAGAACTGCTTGAACATCTTCTTCATACCCTCTTCGTCCTGGCTGATATTTGGATAGATCTCACTGTAAGATCCCTCCAGATATGTGTTGGCGATCATAAAGTTTCCGCCATGTCCCGGACCGGATAAAAGGATCATATCGAGATCGTAACGCTTGATAACACGGTTACAGTGTACATATACGAAATTCTGTCCCGGGACGGTTCCCCAGTGACCTACGATTTTCTTTTTAATATGATCCATGGTTAATGGCTCTTTCATCAGCGGATTATCCAGCAGATAAAGCTGTCCGGCAGACAGATAATTGGCAGCACGCCAATATGCATCGATCTTGTCCAGCATCTCCTGAGATAATGGCTGTTTCTCAAGACAAGTATTTTCTGACATTTGTTACCTCCCTAAATCATTTGTTTTTTCCGTCCGCTAGTTTACCATATTTCGCCTGTGATTACAAGGAAAAAAGGCATCTCAAAACGTAGAACTTTCACGCTTTGAAACGCCTTTTTATGGCATATTTGCTAAAGTTTTCTCATTTGTTATCCTTAATGCTCATACCATCCGACGATTCCCGGTGTCAGATTGATATTGATCTGCTTTACCTCCTGATACTCCTCCATGCCATGGACACCAAGCTCCCTGCCGATACCACTCATCTTATAGCCGCCCCAAGGTGCCTCATTGAAGGTTGGATTGTAGCAGTTGATCCATGTGATTCCGGCACGGATCTCATTGATCACACGGTGGGCTCTGGTAATATCTGAGGTAAATACTGCAGCCGCTTTAACTCTAGCTGCATCTGCTTACGAAGCTTTAAATCCAGCGCACCTAACGGCTCATCCAGAAGAAGTACCTTCCCCCTCCACTCGTATGGAACCTGTCGTCGGCTCCTCAAAACCCGCGATCATTCGAAGGGTTGTCGTCTTTCCACATCCGGAGGAACCGAGAAGTGTTAAAAACTCTCCTTCCTCCACCTGCAGGTTGAGATTCTTCACCACATGATTCGTTCCATATATTTTATTGACGTCCTTAATATCAAAAAGAGGCCATTCGAAATTCGAACAGCCCCTTTGCTTGCGAATAATATACTACAATAAAACCAACACTTCAATGCCATATTTTCCCCATTTTTCTACTTCTTTCAGGTAATCATCTACTCCTGTTCCTTCACTAATTTAAACATTTGTACCCTGTTGCGGATACCTAATTTGCGGTAAATATTTAAAATGTGCTTCTTCAGAGTATTCACCGTGATAGATAACTGGTCACAGATCTGCGCATTCTCCATCCCCTGCAGCAAAAGCCCCAAGATCGTCTGCTCCCGCTTCGTCAGGTTATACTTTCTGACCGCCTCCGCCATGGTCAGCTTCTCCTGTGCTGTCATCTGATGAGTCCTTTCCTGATAAAGCCGGTACGCCATATGATCCTTGAGCATGTCCATCAGAAAAACATCTTCGTAGGTAAAGTCCTCCTTGCCGATGGTGCGGTATAATGTCACTACACCTAAGAAGGACTTATTCCTGCCAAAAATCATCTGCATGGCATAATGCCAGTTATTTGGCTGGTAAACCCTCCTGTAATACTCCGTATTGACTCTTTTTTCATCCGATATAATATCTGTCTCCCGGTAAACCATGCTGCGGCCGCTGAACATAATCCCCCTGCTGTAATCAATACTTTCATAAATATCCGACAGATCCTCATCACAATTAAAATAAACCGGCCGTTCCAACCGCTCTATCTCCTTTGCCGATGCAAGATAAAAATCAGCACTGTCAAAGTCAATCACCGTCTTGATCTGTTCCAGAAACTGTCTGCGCATCTCGTCAAAATCATTTGTCGTATAGATCTTATAAATAATACTGTTGAGTACAAGCCAGTCATTTGTTTCAAAATTTTTCATTGGCTGCCACCTCCCAAAAATTCAGAAAATAAAAAGTACGCAAAGAAGCGAACACATCTTTGCGTACTTAATTTAAACTATGTAATTATGTATGAAGTATAACACAAACAAGGTACTTGTCAAGTATTATTTACTAAGAATTCTGTCCAGAAGTCCTGTAGACTGCAGGAACAGGATCACCATGATCACCGGCATAACAAATTTGATCATCACAATATAAAGCTGCTTTCTGGAGAATTTACCATTGGGATGCTCCATCTCCTCAATAATCCACTGTGGCTTCACAAGCCATCCAACCAGGATCGTAGAGAAGATCGTAATAAACGGCATCAGGAAGCTGTTACTGATATAATCCATAATATCTAAAAGCTGTCCTGTGGTTCCGTTTGGAAGCGGAATCTCCAGATAAAAGAGACTGTAGCCCAAAGCGATCACAGCGGTTGCCGCCAGATAGATCACACCTAACACCAGTGTCGTTTTCTTCCGCCCTGTATGAAAGATCTCCATACAATTTGCAGTAATCGACTCCAGCACGGAAATACATGAGGTCAGTGCCGCAAATGCTGCCAGCAGGAAAAATACCAGACCGATCACTCTTCCGGCAGTCCCCATGGCATAAAACGTCTTAGGAAGTGCCACAAACATCAGGCTTGGTCCTGCAGACATACCATCCATACCGGAAAATACATAGATTGCCGGTATGATCATAACACCTGCCAGAAATGCAACAACCGTGTCCACAACCTCAATCTGGGCAACAGACTTGTTCAGATCCACATCCTTCTTTACATAGGAGCCATAAGTGATCATAATGCCCATCGACACACTCAGAGAAAAGAACAGCTGACTCATCGCATCCAGTGTGACCTGTAGAAATCTTGAAACCGTCAGGCCCGACACATCGGGTATAATATATACCTTCAAGCCATCCAGACCTGTCCGTACTACTCCATCTGCTCCCTTTGATTTTAATGTCAGAGAGAATATTGCAATACACACTACCATAATAAGCAGCACCGGCATAATAAACTTACTGCAGCGCTCAATACCGCCCTCTACGCCATTGTAAACGATCAAAGCCGTTACCAGCATAAAGATCAATCCAAACCATACCGAAGAGGTATTCGTAATAAAGCTTGTAAAATAAGAATCCTTCGCTGCATCACCACTGGCTCCGGTAAGAAATACGATAAAATACTTCAGGATCCAGCCACCGATGACCGCATAATATGTCATGATGAGCACCGGTACCATAAAAGTCAAAAATCCCAGCTTTTTCCAACCGGGACGCATGCTCTCATATGCCCTAATGGCACTCTGTCCCGTCTTCCGTCCAATAGAAATATCCGTTGTCAACAAGGTAAAACCGAAAGTAAGCACCAGAACCAGGTAAATGATCAGAAATAATCCACCACCGTCTCTTGCTACCAGATAAGGGAAACGCCACAGATTTCCTACACCTACAGCACTTCCTGCCGCTGCCAGAACAAATCCGATCTGGCCACTAAAACTACTTTTCTTTTTCAATTTTTCTGCTCCTTTTACATTATTTCCGTTAAAAACTGATAAAATCTATTGTACCATATCCCCAAAAGAGAATCAACGAATATCCATTACAAACATTTTTTATCAAAAAACAGGGCAGAAGACAATCCATTCACAGATCATCTTCTGCCCGATTTCAACGCCTTCTGCTCATTACAATAAAATACCGGTATTTACTTTGATTCCATACTGACCACAGTGAAATCCAGACCCTCGATCACATCCCGTATTACGGAATCATCCATCTCTTTGTAAATGGATACGACCGCTGTCTTTTTGTTCAGATTAACCTTTGCCACGACTCCGTCCAGTTCATCCAGATGCTTCTCAATCCTGTTTTTACAGTTCTGGCAATGCATTCCTTCGATATGCACAGTAATCTCCCGCAGCTTCGGTCCGTCGATTTTCTTTTTTACCGGTTTTTCCTTTGGACCGCCACAGCAATCTCCTTCCCCTTTCATATGCTTCCAGGTACTGGTGATTGCCGGAATCAGTACTATGATCAGAATGACAACGATTAAAAGTGTTTGTGCATTCATGACATCATCCCCTTTAATCTTGGCATTATTTTTTTACAGATTTCTTTTTATTGGACATACATGAGCGTGTACAGGATCCTGCTGATGGGCATCCAATACAATGTACGCCTCTTTTCTTCTCTTTATGAATGTACCAGACCGCAGAACCCACGATCGCAACCAAGAGTACAATTAAAATAATGTTAGCAAGCATACCTGACATAACTCATCATCCCTTTCTGATCATTAATCCAGCTGATACTCCGTATCAATGGCTCTGTTCGCCCTCTGGATCAGATATACGATAACTGCTGCAAAAATACATACTGCAATCAGACCACCAACAAATCCTGCTCCAAGAGCACCTGTTGTGATCAGTGTACCGATCTGGTATACCAGGAAACCAACGGTAAATCCGGTTGCCAGCTGGAGACAGATACCTGCAAACAGCCACTTACCACTCTGCATCTCAGAGTTCATCGCACCAAGTGCTGCGAAACAAGGTGGTGTATAAAGGTTGAACATCAGGTATGCAAGAGCTGCTACCTTTGTGATACCCATAGCCATTGCTACCTTGTTACCACTACCTACCAGTGCAAGCTCATCTGTATCGATAAAATTGGTCAGTGCATAAACAGTTGCAAGTGTACCTACTACGTTCTCCTTAGCGATAAATCCTGTGATGGATGCTGCTGCAAGCTGCCATGCTGCGATACCGACAACAGGGATAAGAAGTGTTGCGAACGGTCCGGCAATGCTTGCAAGGATAGAAGTACTCTCTGCGCCCTCTGCAACAACCTGCAGCTTCCAGTTGAAAGACTGCATGATCTGAACAACGGTATTACATACAAGAATTACAGTACCGGCTTTCTTAATATAAGCTTTACCACGGTTTAACATAGATAAACATCCAATTTTAAGACTAGGTACTTTATACTCAGGAAGCTCGATAATGAAGAATGACTTTCTGTACTTCATACCGGTAACAGCCTTTACCAGAAGAGCTCCTAAGAGGATCAAAAGAATTCCTACAAAATACATTAAAGGTCCTACCCATTTAGAATGCGGGAAGAATGCACCGGTAAACAGTGCAATAACAGGAAGCTTAGCACCACAAGGCATAAAGGTTGCTAACATTGCTGTGGTTCTACGCTCTCTCTCGTTACGAATGGTACGGCATGCCATGATAGCCGGGATACCACAACCGGTACCGATGATCATTGGGATAACGGATTTACCGGAAAGACCTACTCTCTTAAAGATCGGGTCAAGAACGACAGTTGCACGAGCCATGTATCCACAATCCTCCAGAAGAGCGATCAGGAAGTACATAACCATTACGAGTGGAAGGAAACCAACTACGGCACCTACACCACCAATGATACCATCAACGAGTAACGCATACAAGAACGGGTTTGCATTCTCAAGAAGTCCGCCAACCCAGTTCTGGAATGTCTCGATCCATCCTACAAGGATATCTGCCAGCCATGTACCAAGTGTTGACTGTGATATGTAGAATACCAGAAACATAATTGCTGCAAAAATGATAAGTCCGGATACCGGATTTGTCAAAACTGCATCGATCTTATCTCCGACATTCTTCTCTTTTGTAAGAACCTTACGATTCTCAACCTGCTTTACAATTGCATTTACAAACTCGAAACGCTTGCGGTCAGCAGCTTCTACTTCCTTCTTATCATGAAGATTAATGTCACCCTGTACATATGGTGCTTTCTGTCCGGCTCCTTCCAGATCAGCAGCTGTCTGGATCACTTCCTTCAAACCGGTGTCTGTTGTAGATGTCGTCTTGATCACAGGACAGCCAAGCTTCTCAGACAATGTCTTCTCATCAATCTTATTGCCCTTTTTCTCATTGATATCACTCTTATTCAATGCAACAACAACCGGAACTCCCAGCTCCAGAAGCTGTGTTGTAAAGAATAAGCTACGGCTTAAGTTTGTTGCATCTACGATATTGACGATCGCATCCGGATGCTCATTTTTTACATAACCACTTGTAATACTCTCCTCAGAGGTAAATGGTGACATAGAATATGCACCTGGAAGATCGACTGCGATCAGTTCCTTGGAACCATTGTAGTGATCCTTCTTGACCGGATACTCTTTCTTATCTACGGTAACACCGGCCCAGTTACCAATTTTTTCATTTCTTCCCGTTAATGCGTTGTACATAGTGGTCTTACCACTATTGGGATTACCTGTTAACGCAATTCTCATAAAGAAACCTCCTTAATCAAACTATGTGTTATAGTTTTTAATTGTATGATTATATTAAAATAGCTTTCGCTAGATCAATATCAATGTTGTAGCGTCCGTCCTTAATCGACACAACGCAGTTGTTCTTTTTGCGCGATACAACCGTGATCGGCTCACCACTGTAGCATCCCAGCGAAAATAAAAATGATTTCATTTCCTCATCACTGGTTGAAATATCCTTGATAATGTACTCCGTTCCCAAAACTGCTTCATCAAGACTCATAAATTATTCCTCACTTTACTTTGTATTATATAACTATGCTTATTCTCTACTACCTCTAATTAGTAGCACCTATTGTATATCAGTCTTCACTCTCTTTAGTTAGAAATCTCTAACCACCAAATAATCTAATACAAAATGCCCTCTTTGTCAATAAGTTTTAGAAAGATTCTCAATAAAAGTTCTCATTGGCACCACATATAGCAGTAAAAAAGGGAAAAACCGGCAATCCGGATGGAACTATATATTTATAAGTAATATTCCATCTGAATTGCCGGTTTTCTAATAAGGCTGTACTATTTCTTCTGTCCCAGTATCACCTGAATCAGAGCTTTGTCTAACATCAATGTCCTGTTCCACGGATTTAATATAATCCCATGTATTTCCTCTGTCTGTACTGCCTGAGTAAATAACTGCCCCATATCTGTCAGAAAAGTAGACTTTACACTGTCACTCCCCTTCAGCTCCTCCTCAAAGCTTGAAAATACGGTCCACCAGCTCTGTCCATTCTCCGTCCGGACTGCCTGAATCCGAAGCTGGTCATCCCCTTTCGGCGGTTCCACCGCAATGATGAACTGACCGCCTTCCCGCATTCTCTGACGTATTACTGTCAGGGTGTGCGCCAGACGCTCCGGAGAAGCCTCCTGCTGCAAGCCTGCAATGGCAGCCTCGATCCGCTCATTTCCATGAAGTCCCGGATCTGTCTTCTGATTTCTTTGATTCCCTTCATTTTTCTGATTGATCATTTTTCCTCGTTGTTTAATCTCCTTTTTGGTTATTGCATTTATTAGTTTACCACAAGATTGGTGATCCAGACACCTTTTTTCACCAGAATATGTCCAGCCACCACCTTGACCAGATCCGCAGACTGCACCAGTGCGTATACCGCCAGCACCGGAAGTGCCGTATAACTGCACAATGCAAACGCAAGACTGACGGATACCACCCAGGTAAACACGCTGTCAAACAAAAAGGTGATCACTGTCTTTCCACCGGAACGAAGGGTAAAATAAAAAACATTCAAAACTCCCTGTACCGGAAAGAATACTGCTGTGATAATAATAAACCACTGTTCTAAGTGACGTACCTCCTCTGTGGTATCGTACAATGATGGAAACACCATGCCAAGACTTCCCACCATCAGATTATCCACAAGACTCACCGCATTGGTAATACCGTTCTGGATCATCATCGGTACTGCCAGTGTCAATGCCTTTTTATATACAGAGTGTTCTCTCATATCCGATTATCTCCTTCAAAATCATTCTTCCGTGTTTATGCACGCCACTATCATTTGAGGCGTTTTTCAAGCATAACATAATCTTAATCCGGAGACAATAGCATTATATACTTTTCAGGACAAAAAAGAGATAGCGGTCGGCCAGCGCTATTATAACAACAAAAATCCGGTCGGAGCCATAAATTGCCCCAGCCGGATTTTTATTGGGATCTACCCATTTTATTTATATAGGAGAATTTTACACATGTTCTTTGAATTACCGGACTGCCTTAAATGCCTCGGCAAGATCCTCGATGATATCATCGATGTGCTCTGTACCGATAGAAAGACGGATGGTATTTGGCTTAATACCCTGATCCAGAAGCTCTGCCTCGTTGCACTCTGAATGTGTGGTAGATGCAGGATGGATTGCCAGGGACTTCACATCTGCTACGTTGGCAAGCAGAGAGAACAGCTCCAGCTGATCGATGAAATCCTGTGCCTTCTTTGCATCACCCTTGATCTCAAAGGTAAAGATAGAACCGCCGCCATTAGGAAAATACTTCTTGTAAAGCTTCTGCTGCTCCGGATCCTCTGATACCGATGGATGATTTACCTTTTCAACCAGTGGCTGATCCTTCAGGAACTGTACTACCTTCAGAGCATTCTCAACGTGACGCTCTACACGAAGAGATAATGTCTCAAGACCCTGCAGGAAGATAAATGCATGAACAGGAGAAAGTGTTGCACCCATATCACGAAGAAGGATGGCACGAATGTATGTGACAAATGCTGCCGGTGCGCAGTCCTTTGCAAAGCTTACACCATGGTAAGATACGTTTGGCTCTACCAGCCATGGATACTTGTCGCTGGAGGTCCAGTCAAAGTTACCGCTGTCTACGATCACACCACCGATAGTTGTACCGTGGCCACCGATGAACTTTGTTGCAGAATGGATCACGATATCCGCACCATACTCGATCGGACGTACCAGATAAGGGGTTGCAAATGTATTATCTACGATCAATGGAATATTATGGGAATGTGCAATATTTGCAATGCGCTCAATATCAACCACCTCAGAATTTGGATTACCCAGAGTCTCAATCTCGATCGCTGTGGTGTTCTCCTTGATGGCTGCCTCAATTCCTTCATAATCAAATGGATCTACGAAGGTTGTCTCAATGCCGTAATCCGGAAGAGTATGTGCCAGAAGATTGTAGGTTCCACCGTAAATATTCTTAGCTGCTACAATATGATCTCCTTTATGTGCTACTGCCTGGAATGCATACGTAAGTGCTGCTGCACCACTACCTACTGCCAAAGCTGCCACACCGCCCTCAAGAGCGGCAATTCTCTGCTCGAAGGTATCCTCGGTCGGGTTTGTTAATCTTCCGTAAATGTTACCGGCATCTCTGAGACCGAAACGATCTGCTGCATGCTGGCTGTTATGGAATACATAAGAAGATGTCAGATAAATCGGTACTGCTCTTGCATCTGTCACCGGATCCGCCTGCTCCTGTCCTACATGAAGCTGCTTTGTTTCAAATTTTAATTCTCTCTCTGAATATGTCTTTTTGCTCATACGATAATCCTCACTTTCTATGTTCTTTTTCCCTCGATAAGCTATTTTTGTTTTCCTATCGGTTTACTATGATTATTAAGATGTACCTATCATACATCCATATTCCTACTTTGTCAATAGGAATATGGATATTTTTTCAAATTTTCTTTGAAATCGTTCTCAGCGCACACTTTTTCCGAACATAGATTTGTCAAACCCCTGTAAAATCAACGCTTTGATGCTTCCTTCATAAGACGTTCCAGATCCTCGTATTTCTCTATCTCGTTGACGCGCCGGCGAAGAGACGCTGATCCCGGATATCCCGCCGTATACCAAGCAACATGTTTCCGCATCTCCCGCATTGCCATAAGCTCACCCTTACATTCAATGAGCATCCGCGCATGGCGAAGGATCATTGCCACCATCTCCTCATGAGACGGCTTCTCCTCTTCCTCTCCTGTTGCCAGATAATGGCGGATCTGATGAAACAGCCATGGATTGCCACGAACACCCCTGGCAAGCATCAGGCCATCACAGCCGGTCTGCTTCAGACAAGCCGCCGCATCCTCCGGCGTAAAGATATCTCCGCTGGCGATCACCGGAATATCCACGGCTTCCTTGACCTGACGGATAATGTCCCAGTCTGCCTTTCCACCATAATACTGTTCCCTTGTGCGTCCATGAACTGCAATCGCTGATGCACCACAGTCCTCCATACGCTTTGCAAACTCTACCGCATTACAATCCTCCGCGCCAAACCCTTTTCGGAACTTCACCGTGACTGGCTTCCGGATCCGTCTGCTAATGGCCTTCACGATCTCGCCTGCAAGAACAGGATCCTTCATCAGGGCCGATCCCTCTCCGTTATTGACCACCTTGGGCACCGGGCATCCCATATTAATATCAAGAATATCAAAATCCCTGTGCTCAATCTGTGCTGCCATCTCTGCCATCAACTCCGGCTCCGAACCAAACAACTGCAACGCCAGCGGACGTTCCTTTTCCTCCGTCATCCAGAGCAGCTCTGTATTTTTATTCTTGTAATAAATGCCCTTGGCACTGATCATTTCCGTATAAACCAGATCGGCTCCCTGCTCCTTGCATAACAGACGAAATGGCAGGTCTGTTACCCCTGCCATTGGTCCTAATACAAGCTTTCCGGGAATCTGTACCTCTCCAATTCGAAATTCCTGATCCTCCATAATAATCTTATATTCCTTTCTCCACCCACACACTTTTGTGCTGCAGGTATACGATTCGCCATCTTTTACGCCCTTTTCTGCTTATCAAAGATAATCTGCAGACCCTTCAGAGTCAGATTACTGTCATAGATATCAATTTCCTCCGTATAATCTGAGATCATTTTTCCAAGTCCACCGGTCGCAACAACCTTGATATCCTTAAGCCCTGATTCCTCTTTAATCTTATCGATAATATACTGGGACTGTCCCACGGTTCCAAGGAAAAGTCCCGCCTGCATTGCCGTGATCGTATCCTTTGCCACCACATGCTCCGGACACTTGATCTCGATTTCCGGCAGATTTGCCGTATCGTTCCAAAGAGCATTGGCTGAAATCTTCACACCCGGACTGATCACGCCTCCCAAAAAAGCTCCGTCCCTGGTCACCAGGTCATATGTTGTAGCTGTACCATAATCTGCTACAATGATCGGTCCTCCATATAAAGTATGTGCCGCAACTGCATCCACAATCCGGTCCGGTCCAACTTCTTTTGGATTAGCTGTTTCTATCCGTATTCCGGTCTTGATCCCGGCTCCCACAATGATCGGATGGCATCCCAGGTATTTGATGATACCACTGTTAAATGAATACATGATCTTTGGCACAACAGAAGCCACGATCACCTGATCAATGGAATCTGCCGAAAACCCCTTTCTCTCCAAAATATCACAGATCATGCTGCCGTATTCATCAGATGTTCTTGATATCCGCACTGAAAAATGAAAACGTGTTACCATTTCATCTCCATCAAATACGCCAAAGGTTATATTTGTATTACCTACATCTACCGCTAATAACATTGCCTTTCCTCCTGTATTTTTATGCAATGACCTATCATCTGCATCGTGTTGTAAATCTCACCCGGTACTACTCACACTATTCGCTTAATAGACCACTGATATCTTCTTTTAAAAAGAATGCCTTGTAGTACAGCTCCAGTGCTTCCAGAAGCTCCTGCTTCTCCCTCTGGATCTCCTTGATCTTTAATACACTGCCGATCTCATCGAAGAAGTAATCGTCCTCCTCCGAGGTAACGTGGAATAACAGGTTTCCCTCCTCATCAAAGCGAAGGGTCAGAATGCCTCCCACGTCCGCTGTATACAGCACGCACATGATCTGCAGTTCCTCCTGAATCGTTTCCGGCAGCTTTGCAAATTTCGGATTGAGATAATACTGCTTTTTGTAGGCATTCGCTACACTAAGTATCACCATCCCGTCTACTTCCGGTGCCGGCTGCAGAATATCATCATCAAATAAATCGTCCATTGTCTCTTCCTTCTTTTATTATTTTAAACGTATCCGTAAACGCCTCGTACAGACACCTCTCCGGATACAATCTCCTTCATGCCCTCATCCGTATCTACTAACAATGCCCCGGAAGAAGTAATTCCTCTGGCAATTCCCTTCTGCATCTTCTTCGGATCTGCTTCCTCCGCCATGCCATAAAGCACCAGAACCTCCTGGTCCTTATTGACCAGCATCTGGTCATATTCCTCCAACAACAGAGATAAGTCTCCTGTCTCCAGATATTTTCTGTAATAATCTGTAAAAGCATTCATCACCGCTGCGATCAACGCATTTCGGTCTGTTTTCCGTCCGGTTTCCAGATAAATAGAAGTTGCCCGGTCAGCAAGCTCCTCCGGAAAGCTTTTCGTATTGGCATTGATCCCGATCCCGGATACCGCATAATGAATATAATCCGGCTCCGAACTTGTTTCTGTCAGGATACCACAGACTTTTTTGCCATGGATCACCACGTCATTGGGCCATTTGATCCCGGTCTCCAACTCACAGCACTCCCGAATTCCCTTCGCCACCGCCATAGCTGCCACCAGCGTCACACTTGCTGCCTGCTGCGGCTTCAGCCTTGGTCTGAGGATCAAACTCATCCATATCCCGATGCCAGGCTCTGAAGCCCACCCCCGGCCTCTACGGCCCTTGCCTGCCGTCTGCTCCTCAGCAACCACCAGAGTTCCCTCCGGCTCCCCAAGCTCCGCAAGCTGCTTTGCTCTGGTATTTGTCGAGTCCACCTGCTCCAGGCATTCTACCTTGCGGCACAGACAATCAGCTTTCAAACGGCTCTCAATATCCGCTCCTACCAGCTTATCTGCTGACTCCACCAGACGATATCCCTTTTTGGGCTGGGACTCAATCTGATAGCCTGCCTCTTTCAGCTGTGTTATATTTTTCCAAATCGCCTGCCTCGAAACGCCCAGTTTTTCGCACAAAACCTGACCGGAGATATAATCCTCTCCTGCCCCCCGAAGCATTTGAAGTATTTCCTTTTTCAAAAAATCACTCCATTATTATTTTCTCGTTGGCTCTAATGTTGCCGTCATAACCGCCTTGATGGTATGCATACGGTTCTCTGCCTCGTCAAAGACTACAGACGCCTCTGACTCAAACACCTCGTCTGTCACCTCAAGCTCACTCATACCAAATTTCTCATAAACCTGTCTGCCAATCCCTGTTTCCAGATCATGAAATGCCGGAAGGCAATGCATAAAGATTGCCTGTGGTCCTGCATTTTCCATTACCTTTTTATTGATCTGATATGGAGAAAGGGCTTTGATACGCTCTGCCCATACATCCTCCGGTTCACCCATGGAAACCCATACATCCGTATAAAGCACATCTGCGCCCTTCGTGCCGCTCTCTACATCCTCTGTCAATGTCACAGAACCACCGGACTCCTTCGCATACTCACGGCACAGTGCCACCAACTCCTCATTTGGGAAATAATCCTTTGTGGTACATGCCACAAAGTGCATGCCCATCTTAGCACAGGCGATCATCAGGGAATTTCCCATATTGTAACGGGCATCTCCCATATAAACCAGCTTCACACCCTTTAATCTGCCAAGGTGCTCCTGAATGGTCAGAAGATCTGCCAGCATCTGTGTCGGATGATACTCATTGGTCAGACCGTTCCATACCGGTACTCCGGCATATTTAGCAAGCTCCTCCACAATGCTCTGCTCAAAGCCGCGATATTCAATACCATCAAACATTCTGCCAAGCACACGAGCAGTATCCTTAATACTTTCCTTCTTGCCAATCTGTGACCCCTGAGGATCAAGATATGTCACCCCCATGCCCATATCGTGGGCAGCCACCTCAAAGGAGCATCTTGTTCTGGTACTTGTCTTTTCAAAGATCAGGGCAATATTTTTTCCCACATAATTATTGACCGGGATTCCCTTTTTCTTTTTGTCCTTTAACTCTGCAGACAACTCCAGCAGATATGTAATCTCCTCCGGGGAGAAATCCTTTAATGTCAAAAAGTTCTTACCTACTAAGTTCATTATCATTTCCTGCCTTTCTCTGTTATTTATCCTTACGAATCAATTCATAATAAACGGAAAATTTCCTGCCAGCAGGAGCTGTGCAGGAAATTAATCTCTTCAAATAAAATATAATTATTTATCTCCGGAAGATTTTGCAATTTCTGTCACGGAACTAACCATTCCTGCAAGTCCCTGTATCTCTGATGGAATAATGATCTTTGTCGCCTTTCCATCTGCTGCTTTCGCAAATGCCTCCAAGCTCTTGAGCTCGATAACTTCCTTCGATGCACAAGCCTCATTCAGCATGCGGATACCATCGGCGTTCGCCTTCTGCACCGCCAGAATTGCCTGTGCCTGACCCTCAGCCTCACGGATCGTTGCCTCCTTCTGTGCCTCCGCATGCAAGATTGCTGCCTGCTTCTCTGCCTCTGCCTCCAGAATTGCAGACTCTTTATGTCCCTCTGCTACGGTGATCGCAGACTGCTTCTCACCCTGTGCGATCAGGATGGCCTCACGCTTCTCACGCTCTGCCTTCATCTGCTTCTCCATTGCCTCCTGAATCGGCTGTGGAGGAATAATGTTCTTAAGCTCTACACGATTTACCTTGATACCCCACGGATCTGTCGCAGTATCCAGAGAGGATCTCATCTTGGTATTGATGATCTCACGGGATGTCAGTGTCTCATCGAGATCAAGCTCACCGATAATATTACGAAGTGTGGTCGCTGTCAGATTCTCAATCGCCATGATCGGATTCTCAACACCATATGTGTAAAGCTTCGGATCGGTGATCTGGAAAAAGATCAGCGTATCAATTCTCATGGTTACGTTATCCTTTGTAATTACCGGCTGTGGCGGAAAGTCCAGAACCTGCTCCTTCAAACTTACCTTTCTGGCGATACGGTCAATAAACGGCACTTTGAAATGAAGTCCCACATCCCATGTGCTCTGATAACCTCCCAGACGCTCTACAACATACGCCTTTGCCTGCGGTACAATATGAATGCAGGATACGGCAACAACTGCTACAATGACAAGTAAAATAATAATTGCTAATTCCATTTTTGATTCCTTTCCTTTATAAATGTGCTGATTAATCTGTCCGGAATACGATATATAGATTTTCCCGCAATGCGATCTATTCTATATCGTCCGACACAGGATTTACGATTGCTTTCACTCCCCGTATCTCCTGTATCACTACCTTCCGGCCAGCCTGGATCCTTTTTCCTTCCTCTGCCGCTCTGGCAGTCCATTCCATCCCGTCAACAATGATGCATCCCGTCTCGTTGAAATTATCGATCAACTCGGTCACCTTTCCCTCTTTGCCGATCATGCTGTTGACATTTGTCCTTACCCTCGAACTGTTCAGACGTTTCTGAACAACCGGTCTGGTAAAGATCAATAATATAAACGAAACAACAAAAAACAAGACAAGCTGTACTCCCAACGGCTGTCCCAGCCATGCTGCAATAAAACTGATCAGCGCTCCTGCTGCAAACCAAATGGTCGTCAAGCCCAATGTAATGATCTCAATGATCAAAAATGCCACTAATGCGATCAACCAGAAAAAAATATAATTCTCATCTGTCCGAAAAAGCGACTGCAGCAAAGATTGCAGCCGGAATGTAAAAATTCCCGACAAACCGCTCATGGAAACACCTCCTTTGGTGTATACTACTTATTTGTATGAATATAGCATATTTCCACTGAAATAGCAATATACTCTAGTCCGTTTTTCTTCTCTGTCTTGATGCCTCGTAAAGCACTACCGCAGCGGCAACAGCCGCATTTAGCGACTCCACACTGCCTTCCATTGGAATGTGAATTCTTCCGCTGAGACTTTTCCTCACCTCCCGGCTGATTCCATTCGCCTCATTTCCCACAACGACAGCAGACGGCTTTGTATAATCCGGATCATCATAAACCCTGCTCTCCTCCAGAATCGTTCCATAAACAGAAATTTCTTTTTTTCTCATCTGCATGATTGTTTCCGGCAGACTGTCTACATATATAAATGGAACACGGAAAATCGCTCCCATCGTCGCACGGACCACCTTGGGATTAAAAAGATCCACGGTTCCCTTACTCATGATCACACCTGCCACTCCCGCAGCCTCCGAAGTACGGATCATCGTTCCCAGATTCCCCGGATCTCTCAGATCATCCAGCATCAGATATAATCTTGACCGGCTGTTAAGAATCTCCTCCAAAGAATAGACCGGCATATCTACCATTCCAAGGATTCCCTGTGGTGTTACCGTATCTGCCACCTGATCAAACAGATCATCCGGCACCACATCCACCCCCACATGCCTTTCGTTTCCTGAAAATTCCGCTGCGATCTCATTTTCCGGCTTCTCCTGCCATTTTGTGATCCACAGGCTTTCCCGGATCAGTACCTGCCGGAGTTTTCCGTATTGGGCTGCTTCCTGCACAAGTTTGATCCCCTCCGCCACAAATAGACCTTCCTTTTTGCGGTGTCTGGCATTTTTCTGCAGTTTTATCATTTCTTTTAATTTTACATTATTTTCACTGGTAATCATTATTGCCTCCATTATGTTATTTAGAAGTAACGGTATTTTAAACCTAACTGATGCCACGGATCGCTCCATTGCTATCTGCTTTTAACCCTTGCATCATATTATAAAAGGAGGGGGCAGAGAAATCAAACAATTTCTCTGCCCCTTGGCATATGTTATATGTTCTTGTAAGCATGTTCATCGGCAGAATCTTATAAAAGACCTGCACTTTCCTTCAGCGTCAGCTCATCATGGTGACATACCGCCCCTTTGGTAAAGCCCTTTACGCTGTGTTCTACTGCATATCCGCAGGCAACTAAACCTGACTGGATGATCTGGCTCATCTTCTGCTCCGAAAACTGCAGCTTGGAACCATCCTCTAACTCAATCGTACAGGCATGACCACAGTCCGCTGCGCAATCCATAGAACAGGAAACCTTATACATATTCTTCCTGCTGATCGCTCCGATCTCTTCTAATGTATTGATCATACGATACACTGTCGCAGAACCGATCTTATGATCCAGCTTTGATGCCTTGTAATAAATCTCCTTACAGCAGGAACAGTCCTCCTGCAAAATAATATCCAGGATCATCAGACGCTGTTTCGTAATACGGCATCCCTGTTCTCTCAATTTTTGAATGATCAAATCCTTCTGCATCATTAGAAAAACCTCCCCAATGGGAATCACTCTTTCGAGTATACCGCCTCTTTAATCTTGTAAATGAGAATGACTTATCTATCACTTACAGTAGTTAGTATATGCTAACATTTATTAGATGTCAAGAACTTTTTTCATTTTCTTTTCTTGTGTTCTGATTTTAAAAGTGTTATACTTATTTTATATGAAATGACGTTCGGAGTTTCGGACGGACTAAATGGTATGGAGGAAAATATTTATGGCAAATACCGAATCTGCTGAGAATTATCTGGAAACGATCCTGATCCTCAGCAAACGACTGCCGGTGGTTCGATCTGTTGATGTTGCGACGGAGCTCGGTTTCAAAAAGTCAAGCGTCAGCATTGCAATGAAAAATCTTCGTCAGAAGCAGCACATTACTGTAACGGATGCCGGATACATATATTTGACAGACTCAGGCCGCGAAATCGCGGAAATGATCTACGAAAGACATCAGCTCATCTCAAGCTGGCTTATCAGGCTTGGAGTTCCGGAGGAGATTGCTACCGAGGATGCATGCCGCATGGAGCATGTTATCAGTAAAGAAAGCTTTGAAGCATTAAAAAAGCATGTTTTCCCTTCATAGGAAAGCATGCTTTCTCAATATATCAGGAAATTTTTCCTTTTATTTATTACGATATAGAAAAGAGGCATAATTACAATGGCAGAATTTATGAGAGGCCGGAGACTCCGTACCGATGAACGTCTCCGCAAAATGGTACAGGAAACACATATGGATATCTCCGATCTGGTATACCCAATGTTCGTAATGGACGGTCAGAACAAAGTTGAAGAAATCCCCTCTATGTATGGCCAGAACCGCTACACAGCAGACCGTATGGGAGAAAAACTGGAACAGCTTCTGAGTGCCGGAGTCAATAAGATCATGCTATTTGGCATTCCGGACCACAAGGACGAGGTGGGCAGCCAGGCATACGATGAAAACGGTATCATCCAGCGCGCCTTCCGGGAAGCAAAGAAGAACTATCCGGAAATGTACCTGATCGGTGATGTCTGCATGTGTGAATACACCTCCCACGGTCACTGTGGTATCATTCATAACCATGACGTAGACAATGACGCTACTCTGGAATACCTGGCAAAGATTGCCCTCTCCCAGGTGGAGGCCGGAGCTGATATGGTGGCTCCTTCCGATATGATGGACGGACGTATCACGGCGATTCGCCAATGCCTTGATTCCCATGGCCACTTAAACACACCGATCATGTCCTACGCTGTAAAGTTTGCTTCTGCTTACTACGGACCTTTCCGGGATGCTGCAGACTCCGCACCACAGTTTGGCAACCGACGCACCTATCAGATGGATTACCATAACCGCCGGGAAGCTGTAAAAGAGGCACTCGCCGATATTAACGAGGGTGCAGACATTATTATGGTAAAGCCTGCTATGATCTATGGCGATCTGATCCGTGAGATTAAGGACCGGACAAATGTCCCGATGGCTACCTACAGCGTCAGTGGTGAATATGCTATGATCAAGGGAGCGGCAAGTCTCGGTCTGATCGATGAGGATGCCATTATCTGCGAAACAGCGATTGCTGCAAAACGTGCCGGAGCTGATATCTATATCACCTATTTTGCAGAGGAACTGGCTGGTTTTATTAAACAGGGACTATTATAAAACTATAATAACTTTGGCAGGCTGGCTGCGAGACAAAGTGCTCCCCAGCCTGCTTTTTTATCCGGTACACTCTCCTGCCCCGGCAGCTTTCTTGCCCCTTTCATCAAATATGCCCTTATCTTCTCTCCATATAGATATGGATCATTGCCCTGCACAATCCCCCATTCCATCATTAATGCCGCTGAACCGGCCGCAAAGGGCGTTGCAATTGAAGTTCCGGTCCGGGCTGTATATCGTCCACCCGGTGCAGCCGTAACCACTTCTACCCCCGGTGCCACAAGGGTTGGTGCCATCCTTCCATCCGCTGTATTTCCCCGTCCGGAAAACGAGGCAACCACATCATTTGACACCTGATATGCTCCCACCACCACGATGCCGTCAGCTGTAGCCGGTATCGTCATGGTCGTATCCGGCTCCGGCTCCAAAAATCCCGTGGAAAGACCAACCAACTCCGTGGTGGGAAGCCACAGCTCTACCACACCTCCCGTAATCTTCTCCGGGATCAGCCACAAACTCCATACCCCCTCCGGCAGAACTCCTTCCTGTCCCTCCGTGGGCAGCCACTCCATATAAATCTCCTGCCTGATCTGCGCCGGCGTCGGTTCCCCGTAATACACATAAATCCATGTTCTCTGCAGTTCATATCGCCTTACTTCCCTTGTCTCTTCGATCAATATCCTTGTTCCGTCGGGAGCTTCTAAAAACACCGTAAAATCATCCGTATATTGCTTCCACATCTGCAGACTTAAATTTTTCTCCCCCGCTCCGATCACAAACCGAATCTGCCGGGGTTCATTTTCCAACCGCACTCTGGCATGATGTCTGGCATCCCCTTCATTTCCCGCCGCAACAGATATTACACTTTTCCAGACACCTGCCAGTTGAGAAATATATCCCTCAAACAAGCTGCCGCCATCATGAGCACCATTGTTATTACCATAACTGACATTCAGGGAAACCGGCATTCCAAATGATTCCGCCTTCCGTACCATATAATCCAATGCCTCCATCAACTCCGTGGTTCTGGAAAAACCTTCTCCGCCGGTACTAAGCTGTACAAAAAGAATGGGACTTTCTATCGCAATTCCCCGATACCGGTACCCTGCAGACCCTGCACCGTTTCCCGCTGCCACGCCCATTACTGCAGTACCATGACCGGAACCTGTATCTTGCGGAAGAGAAATATCTTCCCTTTCTCCCAAAAGAACCTGATCAATCTGCTCCTTTGTCCACTCCACTCCCTGACGATATCTTTCCGGAGCTTCCAGCCCCACAGATGGATCCGGTATTCCACCCTGATCCCATAATGCCAGAATGCGTGTCGTACCATCCGGATTGCGAAAAGCCGGATGAGTCAGATCAATTCCGGAATCCGCCACACCAACAATCACTCCTCTGCCAGTCAGACCGTTTCTTAAATCTCCTGCCTCGTACTCCTGATCCACACTTAAATTCCCCTGCACAGAATTAATACAGGAGGCCCCTCTCCCTGCATCCAGAGAAAAATAGACCTCCTTAGGCTTTTCCATATATTGTATCTGTGGCAGTGCCGCCAATGCCTCCAGCTGCTCCTCCGGAACACGCACGATCCCGTATTGATGGTAAAGTGGAATCACCTGTACTCCCGGCAGCCGGCGTTCCACCTCATACAGATCTCCATAATACCTCACGATCACCCGCCAGGTCGCCGTACTCTCATCATATCCTGTATTTAATGTATTACTCTGCTCCCTCTCCCGCTCCGGAATATCCAGAGCAAATCGAAATTCCGAATCCAGCTTTTCATCATTTTCCATGATAGGGTTCCTTAGAGAAGATTCATTCTATGTAATATATTCATTTACCCAAAACAGGATACAAAAAATCCGGATTCCAAAATATCTTCAGAATCCGGATCTATCATCATCATATCGACTCAGCAAATCATATATCACTACTCTACCGTTACGCTCTTTGCCAGGTTTCTCGGCTTATCCACATCAAGTCCTCTGGCAACAGATACATAATATCCCAGAAGCTGCAGCGGGATCACTGCCAGACTTGCAGCAAAATGAGGGTCCGTCTTTGGTACATATACCACAAAGTCTGCCGTATCCTCGATCGAATAATTTCCAAAATTGGTCAGCCCCATCAGAGACGCTCCACGGCTCTTACACTCAACCATGTTGCTGATGGTCTTCTCATACAGAGCATCCTGTGTCAGAGAACCGATCACCAAAATACCATCTTCGATCAGACTGATCGTACCGTGCTTCAACTCCCCTGCCGCATACGCCTCAGAATGAATGTAACTGATCTCCTTAAGCTTCAGACTTCCCTCCATACAGATTGCATAATCAATGCCACGTCCTACAAAGAAAATATCACGGGCATTGGCCTGCTTGGACGCAAACCACTGGATGCGCTCCTTATCCTCAATGATCTTGTCAATCTTCTCCGGAAGGGTCTGCATCTCCGCAATATATCCCTGATACTGCTCCTCCGTGATCGTCCCGCGCACTCTCGCGAACTCCACAGACAACAGATAACCTGCGATCAGCTGTGCGCTGTACGCCTTCGTAGTTGCCACTGAGATCTCCGGACCTGCCATCGTATAAAATACATTATCCGCTTCTCTTGCAATGGAAGAACCAACCACATTCACAATACCCATGGTCTTTACTCCCTGCTCCTTTGCCAGACGAAGACCCGCCAAAGTGTCTGCCGTCTCACCGGACTGACTCACCACGATCACCAGATCGTCCTTATTCAGGATCGGATTGCGGTAACGGAACTCCGAAGCCAGCTCCACACGGACCGGCACACGCGCCAGATCCTCCATAACATACTGCGTCACAACACCGGTATGATAAGCGGAGCCGCAGGCAACAATATAGATCTGGTCGATTCCCTTAATGTCCTCCTCCGAAAGACCTACATCCGACAGATCAATCCTGCCATCCTTGATCTTGGAATTCATCGTATCCAGGATTGCCTTTGGCTGCTCATGAATCTCTTTCATCATGAAATGCTCAAAACCGCCCTTTTCTGCGGCTTCCGCATCCCACTTAATCTCCACCAGCTCCTTCTCAATCTCATCTCCATCCAGATTGTAGAAGGCTGCCTTGCCATCTGCCAGACGGCCAATCTCCATATTGCCGATATAGTATACATTTCTCGTATATTTCAAAATAGCCGGTACATCGGAAGCCACATAACAGTTTCCGTCGGACACACCGATGATCATCGGACTATCCTTACGAGCCACATAAATCTCATCCGGATACTCTGCAAACATCATTGCCAGAGCATATGATCCGCGGATACGAACCATGGCGTGATTAATGGCATCTACCGGCGTATGCTCATACTTCTTATAATAATAATCTACGAGCTTTACAGCAACTTCCGTATCAGTAGAAGAATAAAACTCATATCCCTTTTTCAGAAGCTTTACCTTTAACTCCTGGTAATTCTCAATAATGCCATTGTGTACCCCAACCACATTACCATCGTCACTGACATGAGGATGCGCATTGGTCTCTGACGGTTCCCCATGGGTTGCCCATCTGGTATGACCAATACCACAGGTACCCGGTACCGCATGACCATCATCTGTCTTCTCGATCAAACCTTTGAGACGTCCCTTCGCCTTCACGATCTTTACCTTGTCTGCTCCGTCACGTACTGCGATCCCGGCAGAATCATAGCCTCTGTACTCGAGCTTTGACAGACCGTCCAAAAGGATTGGGGCTGCCTGTTTACTCCCGATATAACCTACAATACCACACATATTTTAATCTCCTTTAATCCATACTAAACTTATCATACTGTATCTTATGATAGAAATGTGAATAAGTATCTATTACCTGTAAATATACCGATTGGTTATTCCGTTGTTTACGGATATATTGAATAATCAATCCATATATGGAGTAATTCTATCATTGTCACGCTAAAATAGCAAGGGGACTTCACAATTTCCCGCAGTCCCCTAATGTAAATAGAAAATAAAAATTTTCACTTCTCTTCTATCTTGCCAAATTTCTCTACAATCTTCTCCACCTGCTGCTCTGTCATAGACATTTTGGCTGCTATCTCCAGAATTGTCATGTGAATATCACAATACAAGATCTTAATGCCACGTTCCAGCCCCTGTTCAATTCCCTTCTCAATTCCAGCTTCTAATCCCTCATTATATTTCTCACGATATTCCTGCTGCAGTATCATATAAAACTCCCCTCCTCCTTAGCCCGCGAATTTGGGGCTACAGTCACAAATTTGCCGTGTGAAAAATTTATTTTTCACACTATCCAGCCTCCATTTCTCATTTCGGCGAACAGACTGCACCGCATCATCCAGTTCTCTCGTAAACTCATCACTTGCAGCCTGACCATCTATATATTCCAACAACCGTTTCATTTCCGGACTTACATCGTCCATCGTTCCTTTTGTATTTAGAATAATTTTAATGGTCTCGTCTCCAAATGTCAACGACGGATCCTGATCACACAGGTACTCGAAGCTGTACAGATGACGCCCCTGCCCGCAGGGATCAAAAGTACAGATGAAAATGACATAACTCTTTTTAATTCGTTATAATCTCCGCCCTTTTCCAGGATATTCAGATCGATCATTCCCTGATAATAACGCATCCGTTTCGCCAGATTCCGTTTGATATGCACCTGCATTTCCATATCAAATACGGTATTCTTCTCATCCTCCACATAAACATCCAGCCGCACTCCCTTGGCTCCTGCGGACAAATCGATGGTCTTCTGGCTCTCCGGATACTCCAGCTTGCGTATCTTGATTCCAAGAATCGTTTCCAAAAATGGTTTGCAGTACTTCGGATCACGCATGATCACTCCAAACATAAAATCATCCTGCAGCTCTAATTCTTCATATGCCTTTGCCATAATGTAATAAATACCTCCACTCTGCAATACGTTTTTTCAGAAATTTTCCATTTCCGATCACACTGTTTCTGATTGTGCATACCAGCATATCACGCATTGCATAGTGCTGTCTATTGACAATGTCTCTAAAACATATATCGCTATTTTTATATGGGATTACATAATTATAAACAGAAAATAAAAAATTTACCGTGCAGTTTTTATAGATTGCAATGTGATTTTTGGCAATTATTTACAGAAGAATTCTGTTCTTCTGTTTTTCCCGTTATTCTTCTACATCCCCAAGCTTTCCTGCAGTTCTTCTTTTTTCTAATTTTCCACCCAGCAAAGAATCCACTTCCTGTGTCAGCTTCCGCAAAACAATCATATGACGAAAAATAGCGACATCATAAAAACTTTCTAAGCCAATAAACTCGCCATAATATACTCCATCTCCAGGAACAATTGCACATCTATATCCGCGTTCTATCCTACAGCTCCCCTATGATATCCACGTTCGTAACATTTTTGTTATTACTAATAGCGCCATACTATTTCAAATCACATAATTATTTTTTCAAATATACCAACAAATCCTGTACAATTTTATCTTCCACCTTTTCCGCCTGTTCCATACTCTCTGCACTGACAGAAATATATGTCTTAAGCTTCGGCTCTGTTCCGGATGGCCGCACAACCACAGAACAATTATCTTCAAGCAGATACTTCAACACATTTGATTTTGGTAGTCCATCAAGTCCCTGACTGTAATCAAGACATTTCACTACTTTCTTGTCAGCAAACGCCGAAACTCCCTGACGGAATTTTTTCATAATTTCCTGCATTTTTTCAAACCCTGCCGCACCATCAAACTCATAAGAATGTAATGTATTCCGGCAATAGCCATATGTCCGATACAATTCCTCCAATTTTTCTGAGAGAGATATTCCTTTGGAGGCATAATATGCAAACATCTCACAGATTAAAAATGCACCATTTACAGCATCCTTATCACGAACATATCCTCCGGACAGGTAACCATAACTCTCTTCAAAACCAAAGATATAAGATTCTTCTTTTCCCTGCTTTTCCATCAGTCCAATCTGTTCACCAATAAACTTAAATCCAGTCAAGACATTGATCGTGCGCACACCATAATGAGCTGCAATACGCTCCGCCATGTCAATAGTAACAATTGTTTTGACCATAACCGGATCCTGAGGCATTGTCCCCATCGCGAGCCTTCTGGTGCAAATGTAATCCAACAGCAACATTCCCACTTCATTTCCTGACATCAATACATGTCTGCCACTTTTATCCTTCACTGCTATGCCAACCCGATCGCAGTCAGGATCTGTTGCAAGCAAAAGATCTGCATCATATTTTCTGGCATATTCAATTCCAAGCTCCATGGCTTCCCGCATCTCCGGATTAGGATACGGACATGTCGGAAAGTTTCCATCCGGCTGTTCCTGTTCTTTCACAACAGTAATGTTGGTATACCCGCTTTCTTTTAACGCACGGAGTACCGGTTTCAGACCTGTTCCATTTAGAGGAGTATATACAATAGAGACATTCTTATCCACAGAAGCACTTTCAGAAAGAAGACTTTCAGCTTTTACTTTCTCTGTAAATTCATCATATACTCTGTCCGGTATATAGGACACTATTTCTTTCTGCACTCCCTCTTCAAAAGACATTGTTTTTACATCTTCAAAAATATCCAGTTTATCAATTTCTGTAAGAATCAACGCTGCCGCTTCGGTGGTAATCTGGCAGCCATCTGCTCCATACACCTTATATCCGTTATATTTCGAAGGGTTATGAGAAGCTGTTACCATAATACCGGCTGCACATTCCAAAGAACGTACAGCAAAGGAAAGGCATGGTGTTGGCATTAACTCTGAATAAATGTATGCATGAATTCCATTTGCTGCAAAAACGCCACAGGCAACTTTCGCAAAATGATCCGATTTAATTCTGCTATCATAGCTCACTGCGATACTTCGTTTTTCTTCGGAAAAATTTTTGCATATATAATCAGCCAGTCCCTGAGATGCCTTTGCCACAGTATACACATTCATACGGTTAGTGCCGACGCCAATAACACCTCTTAACCCACCGGTTCCAAAAGCAAGATCCTGGTAAAACGCATCCTCAATCAAGCGTTCCTGTTTGCCAATATCCTGTAACTCTCTCTGCAGGTCGCTCTCTTTTGCATACTTCAACCATCTGTGATATTCATTTTTTATACTCTGTTTCATCAATCTGCCCTTTCCGCTTTGCACTCATCTTTTCATTTCCAGCTTTCTGCTTACTTACACTCCGTTTTCCTTCTATCTCTTCATTTCCGTATTATTCTTTACTTTCCCTGCCCGCTTCTGTTCTTAACCGGTTACCTTCAATAATTGTGCATTTCCATGGATCTTGATTGCAACCGAATCTGCCGGCACAAAAATACAATCCCCCTTAAAAAACTGCAACACACCATTACCACCATACATTAACAACCCACACCCCCCAGTGCAAAGAAGCACCTGAAAAGAATTGGTAGCGGTTTGGAAATCTGCCATTTCCCGACAACTCTCCGTATTTAATAACATTCTTTCCACCTGAAAATACTGGCACCTGCATAAAAGCTCTGTTGCCCATCCACGCTGGTATCTAAGTAATCGAATGGGCTGTTTTGGCTCCTTGCTGTGCTTCAGATTTGCCACATCTAACGCTTTATCAATATGAAGTTCTCTCAAATTTCCCTGCTTATCTCTACGATTATAGTCAAACATACGATATGTAAGGTTAGAATTTTCCTGTATCTCAGCAATCAACGCTCCGGCACCGATCGCATGAACCGTTCCCGACTCAATAAAAAACACATCATCCTGATGAACCTTGACCTTTTGAAGATACTTTTCCACAGTTCCCTCTGTCAGACTTTTCCGAAGTTTTTCCTTACTCATATCGTGATAAAAACCATATACCAGTTTGGCATCCTTTGCAGCATCAAGAACATACCACATCTCTGTCTTTCCAAAAAGCTCATGCTCAACTTCTCTGGCATACTGATCATCCGGATGTACCTGCACCGACAGATCCTTTTTGGCATCAATAAATTTGATCAAAATAGGGAGTTCTCCCTTTTCCAGATATGGATTGGATAAAGGATGCGTTCCCAAAAATTCCGGAAAACGCTGCAAAAGCTCCGCAAGCTGCATTCCCTGAAATTCCCCACTGGCAATCATGCTTGGTCCGTCCGGGTGGGTGGAACATTCCCATGTTTCCGCCAAAGGCTCCATGTCAATTCCTTTTGCAAAATCATCATTTAACCGATTCCCTCCCCAAAGATAATCCTTCGCTGCCGGTTTCAATAAAAACGGTTTTCTATCCATTTTTCACCCTTCTATCTTTCCAATTCATATATCTTCTTATCATGAACATTGATCTGTCTGCCGAGCTGTACCTCCATTACCTGCAACTCTGTTTCTGCAATAATTGTATGACGGCATCCTGCTGACATTGTGATCACATCTCCTGCATGCACAATTTGTTCCATTCCATCTACAATAGTACGCCCTTTACCTGAAAGAATTGTCCATACTTCATCACGATGTTCGTGACTATGATAATTCATTCGATGTCCCGGATTTAAAGTTACTTTTATGGTCACACTTTCCTCTTCCATATCGATGACCCGATAGCTGCCCCAGGACTTTTCTGCATACATGATCTGCTGATCAATCTGATCCACATACGGTTTAATACTGCCTGCTCTGTCAATGTCGGAAACAAGAATTCCTTCTGCACTTGCCGATACCACAATATGATTCGTCCCCATACAAAGTACCGGCACATTCATTTCATTGATCACATAGGTATCCTCTGCCATCTCGTCAAAAATAGCTTTTCCAATAGAATTTCCTTCCATAATCTCTGTCAAAGCGTTCCACGTTCCAAGGTCATTCCAATCTCCTGCAAAACGCATCACCTTAATCCGTTCTTCATGCTCCACTACAGCGTAATCAAAAGAGATCTTTTCTAATGTTTCATACTTATCAAAAAGATCCGCATAATCGGTAAAATCAATCAACTCATGCGCCCTCTGCAACACATGTCCCAGCCGGAAAGCAAAGACACCACCATTCCAAAGTGCCCCTTGGGCAATATATTCCTTTGCTACATCTGCCGTTGGCTTTTCTTTAAATACAGATACATCACTTACCTTCTCGTTTGTCTCAGGAATAATATATCCATATTTTTCACTTGGATATGTAGGCTCAATTCCCATTAACACCAGATTTGCATCTTCTGTTGCTGCCAGACTTCCCAACTCTTGTAATGCTGCAAAATAATCATCATTTACATAAGGATCCACCGGACAAACAACTACCGATTCTTGCTCTCCGATTTCCTGTACATCCTTCAGATACGCAGCCGCTAAAGCAATAGCCGGAAATGTATCACGACGATACGGCTCAATACTGATCCCCACATCTTCTCCTAATTGATTATGAATAGACGACACCTGTGTCTTTGAGGTAGCAATCGTTACGACAGCATCCGGATCCACCGTTTTAATCTGACGATAAACCCTCTGAACCATCGATTCATAACCGTTTTCCGTTTTCAAAAAAGGAATGAACTGCTTCGAACGAATATCATTGGAAAGAGGCCAAAGCCGCTTTCCTGAGCCTCCGGACAGTAATACTAAATTCATAATAAATCATCCCTCCTTTTTTCAGCGTTCCGCTCTCATTGGATTATTAAGGAAATCCTCATAGGATAAACGAATTCCTTCCTCCAGCTCCGTCTTATACGACCACCCCAGCTTTTCTGCCTTGCTGACATCCAAAAGCTTTCTCGGCGTTCCATTCGGTTTGGATGGATCCCACTTGATTTTCCCTGTATAATCAATGACCTTTGCAACCATTTCCGTCAATTCCTTGATTGTCAGCTCTTTGCCGGTTCCTGCATTGACCGTTTCATCACCGCTATAATGATTCATCAAAAATACACAAAGGTTTGCAAGATCATCCACATATAAAAACTCCCTCAGAGGAGAACCATCTCCCCAACAGGTAACTTCTTTTGCTCCTCTTTCCTTTGCCTCATGAAAACGCCGGATCAGTGCCGGAAGCACATGACTGTGTGTTGGATGATAATTATCATTCGGTCCGTACAGATTCGTCGGCATAACAGATATGTAATCTGTGCCATACTGCTTATTCAAAAATTCACAATACTTCAAACCGGAAATCTTCGCTAAAGCATACGCCTCATTTGTCTTCTCCAATTCAGATGTCAAAAGACAATTCTCCTTCATTGGCTGTGGCGCCATTCTCGGATAAATACAAGAGGAGCCCAAGAACTCAAGCTTTTTACATCCATTTTTCCATGCGGAATGAATCACATTCATCTCCAAAATCATATTGTCATACATAAAATCCGCTAATGCATTCTGGTTTGCTACAATACCACCGACTTTTGCTGCTGCAAGAAATACATATTCCGGTTTTTCTTTTGTAAAAAACTGCTCCACATCATCCTGACGGCACAAATCCAATTCACTGTGTGTCCTGGTTATTATATTATAATAACCCTGTCTTTCTAACTCCCGTACAATTGCAGAACCAACCATCCCTCTGTGCCCTGCCACATATATTTTTGCATCTTTTTCCATCATTGCAATTTCCTCTTTTCTTTTACTCTGCATCCCGCACCGCACGCTCCCGCTTTGCCAAAGCCCGGTCATGCTCTGCCATAATACGCACCAATTCTTCATAGCTGGTCTTCTGCGGATTCCATCCAAGAACCGTTTTTGCCTTCGTAGGATCTCCCCAAAGATTATCTACATCTGTTGGCCGGAACCACTGAGGATTTACGCTGACAAGAAGTTTTCCAGTCTCTGCGTCATATCCCTTCTCATCAACACCGGTACCCTCCCAGCGGATTTTCATGCCGTTTGCCGCAAATGCTTTCTCCGTAAAATCACGTACTGTATGCTGTTCACCAGTCGCGATCACAAAATCCTCCGGAGTATCATGCTGCAAAATCATCCACATACACTCCACATAGTCTTTTGCGTATCCCCAGTCACGCAAAGAATCCATATTTCCAAGCTCCAAATGATCCTGTAATCCTTCTGCAATACGGCCTGCTGCCAGCGTAATTTTTCTGGTTACAAAATTTTCTCCACGGCGCTCCGATTCATGATTAAATAAAATACCATTGACTGCGAACATTCCATATGCTTCACGATACTCCTTCACGATCCAGAATCCATACTGCTTTGCCACTGCATAAGGACTGTAGGGATGAAAAGGCGTTGTCTCTTTTTGCGGAACTTCCTCGACTTTTCCATAAAGCTCAGAAGTCGATGCCTGATATATTTTTGTTGTTTTCGTCAGTCCAAGAATACGGACAGCCTCTAAAATACGAAGGACGCCAATCGCATCCACATCGCCGGAATATTCCGGCACATCAAAGGAAACCTGCACATGAGATTGTGCTGCAAGATTATAGATTTCATCAGGCTTAACCATGCCGATGATACGAATTAAAGAAGAGGAATCAGATAAATCCCCATCATGTAATGTAATTTTATTGTCTTTCATTAAATGATCAATTCTGGCAGTATTGGAAATAGAAGCACGCCGTGTGATTCCATGTACTTCATATCCTTTTTCCAATAAAAACTCTGCCAGATACGATCCATCCTGTCCTGTAACACCTGTAATTAACGCTTTTTTCATCTGCTTGCCTCCATAACGATTTTTCCTGTTTACTAATACAATCGTTATTTTAGAATCAGGAATATCTGAAAACAAGTGACGATATTGGCGTGTTTTTTATAGAATAGCACAATATTGCTTTACCACATCCGTCGATATCTCCCCGGTGTCAATCCCTCCATCTTCTTAAATGCTCTCGAAAAATAATTTGGGTCTGAAATACCACACTTCTCTCCGATCAATTCAATAGACAGATCCGTAAAACGCAACAACTGCTTGGCACGGGTGATCCGAATCTGCATCAGATAAGAATTCACTGTCACCCCATACGTCTGTTTAAACAGCTTTGTCAGATAAAATTTATTGATATAGAACTGCTTTGCCAGCCCTTCCAAAGTAATCCGTTCTTCATAGTGTGCCTCCAGATAATCTCTGACCTTTTGAATATTCTCCTGTTTTGCACTACTGCTTTCCTGTACCGGACGATATGTTTCTTCCATTAATAAAGTCAACAGCTTTTGAAGATATTCATTAATACGCATATCCCTGATATAGTCCTCAGAATCTGCCATAACCTGCACAGCCTCCAGCAGATGCGTATATCCTGTCATTTTTTCCGTATGAAATACATTCTTTCCGCCACGTTCCAAATATTTCTCGTAGACTGCTTCTACCGATTTTCCATAGAAATGCACCCATTCAAGTGTCCATAACCGGTCCGAAGAGCTTCTGTGACAATATGGCTGTCGGCAATCAATCCATACGCAGTCTCCCGCGGTCAGCTGATGCACCTCTCCGCCATATTCCACCTCTCCAGCTCCATCCTTCACCACAAAGAACAGAAGGGAATTCAGATCTTTTCTGCAACTACTATGATCCTTTAACGCCGTAAGCTCACCGACTTCCTGCAGATACACCAATGCATCCTTTGCAAAAATCGTGGGCGTGTAAATTACACGATCCGATCTTACCGCTCTGTCCGTAAAATAGGACAATTCATTCACTTTAACACCACACCTTTACGAAGCATAAAATTACCATACTGACGTTCCTCACCAGTCTGAATGATCGCATACGCTTTCCGGGCATGCTCATAAAATTCGAACCGTTCATATTCCCCTAATTTCACCTCAAACTGCTCAATTTCACTGGCACTTACCCTGACTTGCTCCCACATATCCGGCGTCTTCATTCCCTTCTGAATATCCGACTCCACCAGACTCATTACCTTAATCGGAGCATCTACATAAGTATCTAAAGGCATCACCTTTATGATTGCCTCCACCATCTCCGGTGCACTGATACATGGATACTGGATCACACGTTTTCCCATTGCTTCAGCCGGAAAATGTGCATCTGCAATTACAATCTCATCATCATGTCCCATTTCACAAAGTATCTTTAACATCTCCGGTGTTAAAACCTTTGGTATTCCCTTTAACATAAATATATCTTCCTTTCAGCAAGCAAACTTAAATCACCAATCCAGTAATTCATTATTCTCATTCCAAATAAACTCCGTATCCCAGACATCTACACCGCTATCCTGAAAAATATTGTAAAGCCTTTCATGAAGCTGCTGTTTTGTCACTCCTTTTTTCAGAATAACCTGTAGGAATCCACCACCGCCGGCACCGGAAATAAACTGGCCATCCACCAGATCTTCACATGCAAGGAAAATCTGATCAATACAGGTATTGGTAGAACCACCATCCAGTTTTTTAGACAATTCCCAATGTTCATTCAAAAGCTTTGCAAAACGGTCTACATTTCCCCGTTCCAACTCAAACTGCATCAGCGCTGCAGTTCGCTGCATCTGGTCCAAAGCTTCCACGGACTCCCGGCGTCCGCCAATATATCCGCCAACCACATCCCGAAGCAGATTACGAGCCAGACGTCGCTGACCGGTATAAATCAATGCAAATCGATCCTGTAATTCTTTTTTCACCGCATCGCTCAGCACAACATTTTCCACATGAATCACCTGATTAATTCCCGGCTCCGTAGTGATCATCTTCACTCCCGGTGTTACACCACCAACCTGATCCTGCCAGCCTCCACCGGTGCTCATGATCTGTTCCATACAAAGTACGATATCGTACAAACTATCGTCACTCACATGTTGCCCAAAGAACTTAAAAATAGCCTTCACACATGCTCCGGACAAAATGGAGCTAGTCCCCAGACCTGATCCCTTCGGCACCCCAATCACCTGAGTTGACAGATAAAAGCCACCTCCAAGCTTCTCTAAAATTTCCTGCAGATTATACTCCCCTTCAATTGGAATAATACCGCAGGCAATTAACGCCGCCTTATGTAATGCAAAAAAATCATATGGATTGTGGCAGTCCTGAATCTCGGACACAGTCGTCGCAACACCACTTACACCAATATCCTGACTCTCAAATTGAATTTCCAACGCATCAATTCGTTTAATCGTCACTCGAATCGGATACTCTCCTTTTAGTTTAATCGCTGCATTTAAAACAACACCGCCTTTTTCATTGCAATGCGGCGGTGTATCAGTCCAGCCGCCTCCCCAATTCACACGAACAGGCAAAGCTACATTAATCTCATCTTCCACAATATGAAAGTCTTCAAACGATGGAATCTTCTCTTTCCCATTCTCATAGATCACTCTCTGAATCTCATCAAAACAAAGACTTTCCAAATCGTCATACTTCATGCCATCAAAATTCTGACGTCTTTGCCTCATATACTGGGACAATGCATACCAGATACGGATCTTCTCCGAAAAATCAGCCTTCCCGCCTCTCTCCATCAAAAGACGAAATTGGGACAGCTTGACACCTGCATCTCCGAATACAGTTAATGCATCCTCGTAATATTCTCCATTCATCAGCCTGTCCACAAAACAAGACACCAGTACCTGATCCTCTATCCTCCTTTTCCATGGAACAATTGCACAAACATCTGCCTGATTAAAACTACTGCAAAGACTCCTTCTCTCTTTCGAAAGCCATTGATTGACTTCCTTCTCCGAAGCCTCCCCCTGCATAATACGGCAAAGCTTTAATGCACTCTCTATGCTGCTTTTGCGATCATTTTCCACTGTATACATCTTGGCATCCCACAGATAAAAGGGCGGCTTTCCTTCCCTTCCCCAGATATCCTCCGGTTTAATATCGTAAGTATCAATTACTTTACTGATCGTCGTTCCCATCCAGGGACTATCTGCCTGCAGTGATCCTTTGGGATTATCCTGTACTCCGTATACTCTGGTCACATAGCGTTCTCCCGGCAGAACCAATGTATGAAACACCATATCCGACGGCAAAGTTACATGCTCCAGACACATACCGGATACAATACTTCCCGCTCCAATGACTGTCCCGCTTCCAATATAACTGTCCTCAATATAAGCCCCAGCTCCGATCACGGCATCCGGTGCAACGAAACTGTTGTTCACCGCATAATCGCCGTGCTCCGGCGCATTTGTCAGAACATGATTCTCCCATCCAAGGAACTCATAATCATCCACCCCCTCATTCACCAAGTCTCTCAGCTCATGAGTTGTACCAAAATGAATAAACTCAGCCGGTGACAGACAGATCAACTTCATAGAAAATGTATGAAGCGCATCCCAGATCTGTTTCCTGCATTTTGTCAGCTCCGAACAAAAGCTTCCTTCCGGCGTCTCCTTCTGAAATGCCTCAAGTGTCGCTTCTTCTGCCAATGGATATAAAAAATCCGCATAAAAACTCACTCTCGCTGTTTCATTGACAAACTGTGCAAACTTCTGATCATCCACTTTTCCATCTGTGCTGATCAAATGAAACAAAGCATTTAATAACGCCGCATCTAACACTACGGCTCCTGTATCAATGTCAACCATTCCATTATCATTGACCGCCCCTGCCGCCTGCAGTGTCTCCACCGACTGCTTCTGCATACATCTGGCGACATGATCGTGACCGTCATTCAGAAACACACCATGATTCTGACCAATCTCCACAGGCTCCTTCATTGAAATTGCCGCAGCGCCATGATACTGCAGATCAATCTGTAATGGATTGAATAATAAAAGAACGTCCCCGGATAGAACAACCATTCCATCCGGAAAACGTCCCGCTAAAGAAGTCATCGCTATAATAAATTCATCAAATAATGTCGAAGACCTGCCATCCGGCAGTGCCCTCGGAACCGGTGAAAACAGCTTGCCGCACGCCGAATACTGTGGCACACGCTTACTGTCTCCTCCCGAATGAATCACCAGAATCCTCTTTCCTTTAAAATGATCCTGCTGCTCTTCATTGTCCTGTTCTGCAATATAACGCAGAACATTAAAAGTGGCCCCTCCAGATCCCACTCTCTTTCCATCAGGATCCGAAAGAACCATATATGTTGTACTCTCCGGTAACTGTCCCATCGCCAGCCGGTCATCAATCTGCTGACGATACGCTAATGCCTGCTCCTCATTGGAAGCAGTCAGGATCACATAATCCCATGTGATGTAGCTCTGCTTGCGCAGGCTACGCTGATATTCCTCCCATGAGTCAAGGTAGCTCTGGGCAAGGAACAGTTTTTTCAATTTTCGCTGATTCATAGTAACATTCTCCTTATTATTTTAACTGATATATATGCGCAATAAAATAAGCCGCAAAGCGGCTTATTTTATTTTTGATCTTTTTGTTTTCTCACTCCAATAGCCCGTCGATCACATCTCCATTGACCCAGCAATTTGCTCATCTGTCAATTTCTTTCACAACTGCCTGCACATATTCCTCTGCCAATCCCAGCCTCTGAGCAATCTCCGGAACTGTTAACCTGAAGTCGCAATAGAGAATTTCAATTTTACCCTCAAGTTTTCCTTCTATTTTTCCTCGTTCCATTCCCTGCTCGATTCCGGCTTCTAAACCTTCGTTATACTTCTCACGATATTCCTGCTGTAATGTCATATAATCCAGCCTCCACTTCTCATTCCGGCGGACAGACTGCACTGCATCCTCCAGCTCTTTTGTAAATTCGTCACTGGCAGCCTGACCATCAATATAATCCAACAACCGTTTCATTTCCGGACTCACGTCGTCCATCGTTCCTTTTGTATTTAGGATAATTTTAACAGTCTCGGGTTCTCCTTTTTTTCTTGGGGGTTCTACTCTTTTTCATGGGGTTTTCCCAAAAAACCCCACTTTTTCCAGTAATTCTACTCCCCAATGTGGGGTTGCACAAATTCTCCCCATTTTTGTAGGGTTTCTTCTACACTCCCCATGCTTTCCAGTAGTTCTACTCATTTTTATGGGGTTTTCCCCCACAAAGTCGCATGTTTACGACTTTCGAAACCATTGTTACTACCGATTCCGATGCCATAATGGCATCATGTTGTTCTTGACCTAGGACAATAAATAAAAAAAACACGAGGTAGCAACAATGGCTACGAAAATCGTAAATTCTTTAGCCGGTCTCCCGGCAGAAGTAACTGTCAAAAAACTGGTAAAGCGTTCCAACTATGACGAACTCTGGATCTCATTTCCGGAATCAGAACGTATCTGCCCACACTGCAGTTCTCAGGACTGCATTATCAAGGATTCCGGCAACGACTATACCGTCTATCATTCTGCAGTCCATCACAGATCGACCCACCTGCATATGCAGCGTAAACGCTACTATTGCAAGTCCTGCCGCCGTACCTTTATGCAGCATCCGGACTGGATTCACCCGACACTGCACATCACACAGCTGCTCTATATCGACATCTGTCTCTCTCTGACAAAAATGCTGTCTCTCCGGACAGTTGCCGAAGAAAACGGCGTGTCAGAATCCATCGTCTACTCGGTCCTTGACCTGATCAGTTTTGACACTGTAAAAAGCCTTCCTCAGACGATCGCCATCGACGAATTCAAGGGCGACAGCGGTACCTGGAGCAGCGACCGGCAACGCTGGATCAAAGCAAAATACCACACGAACATCGTCGATGGTGACAGCCGTTCGGTGATCGACATCCTTCCGATGATCCGTGCTTCTGACCTCAAAAAATACTTCCGCCAGTTTCCAAAGCATGAACGCGATAACGTCCGCTTTTACTGCTGTGACATGCACAACGGCTTTGTTTCCGTGGCAAGAGACGTCTTCCCTCAGGCTGTGATCTGCATTGACATGTTCCATGTCATCAAGCATCTGAACGACTGTGTCATCAAGCATCTGAACGACTGTGTCAGCAAGATCCGCCGGCAACTTCAGCGCGAACTGGACCCCACTGACACAGACTACAAGCTGCTGAAAGGCTCCATGCGGATGCTTATTGCCAAACAGTCCGGCATCGACGCCAAGTACGATCAGAAAGCTCCTGTCGTGAAAAAAAGATTGATAAACTGTTAAAGACCTACCCAGACCTTGATGATGCCTATCAGGTACTCCAGTCTTTCCACCGCATAAATGATATGACCATGTTCGTTTTTCAGCGCACACAGCTCACAGAACGGCTCAATGCCTACTGTTCCTCTGAAGTACCGGAAGTCCGCAGCGTCGCCAACATGGTCCGGCACTGGCGTGGATATATCCAGAACACCTGGAAATACGGCAAGTCCAATGGTGTCTGTGAGGGCTACAACAACCGGATCAAGGTTCTCAAACGTACCTGCTATGGTCTTCACAACTTTGAGTCCTTCCGCAAACGAATCCTGCTCACCTGCGGTGTCACGCAGTTTGTCACGAATCCGGCATCCCTTTTTCAGAGAAACCGCACTAAGAAAGGAGGCTCTAGGTTATGATTAATAAATCTTACTATCAAAGCTCCAGCGAACCGTTTCCCTGCAGGCTCTACATCCAGGAACTGGAAACAGAGCTTGCTGTTGCTGAGTATACGATCCAGGAAGCCAACGAAGCATTCCAGTATCTCCGTCAGGATTACCATAGACTTTTGAAACATGCTTCTATGCTGGAAGAAATCCTCCATCAAAACGGCATTCCATTTCCAGAAACCGATGAATAATCCTGCACCCGGCAGTAATAAACTGCCCATGTCATGACCAAACAGAAAGGAATCTGATACCCCAAAAACTTCACTAAAAAAGGACTATCTCGTCCTCTTATATGTATTTCAGGGTGGTTCTGATCAACAATATCCCCTTTCTTTTTTTAACCATCACATGGTCAGTTTATTAAAGTTACCCTTTTTTCCAAATATTCAGTTATAAAAAATCAATACGCCCTTATTTTTCAATGGCTAGAGCCTGTTTAACCCCACATTAAAATGAAGAGCCATATAATGAGGAACTCCTCCCGTAATTCCATAGATCAGGGAATTATCTTCGGCTGACAGATCCAGATGGAATACCGCTGTTTCCTTATAATTCAATGGCTCAATCTTAAACTGGGCGGTTCTTCTTCCATACAAAGAACTTTGACTCCCCAGTACCTGACTTTCCATAAAACTCATAGAAGAACTACAAAGGATCAAATACATCTCTGAATCTGCCCATTTATAATCAATGATGTGCTGCAACATTGCTGAAATAGCGGGCTTTGCTTTTGCAAGATATGGATACTCGTCTATAACAAATACAATACGTTTATCCCTTGAAAGTGCCGTCAACTCATCCAGAGCAGCGTCATAAGATCCAAACTCTGGTACTAAGTCCATATCCGGACGTTCAAAGCTCAGGATTGCCTTTGAACGAGCCGCCAGATTCTCCTTACCTGTTGTGTTTAAGGCAGAGAAGAAAATCACCGGCTTATTCCTGCAGAACTCATTGATCAATGCCGTTTTACCAAGACGCCGCCTTCCGTAGATGACAACACATTCAAACTTATCTCCTGCATATCGTTTATTCAACTTTCTAAGTTCATCTTCACGGCAATAAAACCGACTCATTTGCTCACCTCCATTTATCACACTCATAAGTTAGTAACTCGTAAGTTACCTATTTACGAGTAAATTAAATCAGGTATCTCATAAAGTCAAGAAGAAAAGCAGGTTTCTCTTTTTTACAGAAACGGATCATTAATAGCGCCTGAAATGCTTCTTTATAATTATAATCAAAAAGCATATGACAAAAATAAGGATTCCCAACTTCGTAATCTGATACAAAAAGCGATTAAGATACTCATTAATGGGATCAAACATATGTCCGCCCTTTGTCAGAAAATCGTATTCATTTTCTTTCGCATGTGCGTAAATGCAATTTGTCTTCAGGCATATGACTTGAAACATAATGACAAACATAATTTTTAGTTTCGTGTTAATTTTTCTTCTACATTGTTTCATTATTTTGCGCTTCCTTTCTTTGGGATGATAATATAATTATCTTCCAGCAGAATCCATAGCGCAAGTGATTTTTTTCACATGTTGGGATTTTTACTTTCGGTTCTGGGGGGCTCTCAAAAGTGGTTCTCCTTTTTTTCTTGGGGTTTCTACTTCCTTTTCTGGGAGGGCTCTAAAATTCCCAGCTTTTCCAGTAGTTCTTTTCCCAAATGTGGGGTTGCACAAATCCTCCTCATTTTCATGGGTTTCTTCTACACTCCCCAACATTTCCTGTAGTTCTTCTGTTTTCTCTGGGGTGCCCCAGCAAGTCCCCTATTTACGACTTGCGAAACCACTGTTGCCACCGGTTCGATGCTATAATGGCATCATATTGTTCTTGCAACGGGACAAAGATCCGCTTTTACCGCTGTAACATGCACAAAAGCTTCGTCTCTGTTGCAAGGAAAATCTTTCCCCAAGCTGTCATCCGCATCGATATGTTCCATGTCATCAAACATCTGAATGACTATGTCAGCGAGATCCGCCGTCAGATCCAGCATAATCTGGAACCATCTGACCCCGACTATAAGCTGCTGAAAGGCTCTATATGCATACTTGTTGCCAAGCAATCCAGCATCGACACCAAATATGATCTGAAAGCTCCTATTGTCAAAAAACGGATTGCAAAACTTCTGCAACAGACCTACAAATCGTTTCCAAGCAAGCTCTACGTTAAAGAATTCGAAACGGAACTTGCAGTGGCAGAATACACTATCCATAAAGCCGAAGAATCATTTCAAATCCTCAGAAATGATTACCGGGATCTTCAGGAATACGTTTCCATCCTTCAGGATATCCTCACAAAAACGGGATTCCATTTCCAGAGCTTTACAGCTAATTGAGGATCCGGCAGTAATAAACTACCCATGTAATGATCAAAAAGTCAGAAGGCAAATACTTAAAACTTTCTACTAAAAGAGGACTGTTTCGTCCTCTTATGCGTATTTCGGGATGATCTCGATACGACCAAATATCCACTTTTGGGGGCCATCGCATGGCCAGTTTATTAAAGTTCCCCTATTCCTATTATTAATTAAAAAAAAGCTTTCCTTCCTTATTTTTCAAGGCTTTTGAGACATTTTACCCCATATTTAAATGAAGAGTCCCAATTTCTCTAAGTTCAATTGGAAAACTATCCAAATAATAATGAAGATAATCCTGACACATCTTCTCAAAAATCAAACCCATATAATCTGCAAAATACTGTTTTACAGCATTCAGATATATCTTTGTAATTCTGCCGGAATCAATCGCACTCATATTGACAGGCACAAACCGGTACCAGAATCGAAAAAAATTATCCGCTAACAAATAGATGGTTTTCCTTCCCAGCTTTTCTGCAATCGGAGTTTCCTTTTTGACAATGCCAAGATCAATCAGTGTCTTCAAATATTTCGATATAATTGAATTCTCCTCACCAACCTTCATCTTGATGTCATTCATTATGAAAGCCCCTCTGCAATCTTTCATTATTGTCAACCTTTTTATATCAAACTGCAATTAATTCTCGAATAAAAATCTCCAACCACTTTACAAATACCATTTGAAACATCCTCTCCAACGTATGACAAATTTCGCCCGCTTTCAATTGTCTTTGTAAATGCAACTAGCTCATATCGAATTCCTTCACCATCCAGCTGATAGAAATACCGCTTATTTTGAGATATATCCTCATAACGAATTTCAAAATAGTCTGTTTTCCACCAAGGTGCCGGGACATAAATATATCCCTTTGTGCCAGAGATAACCAGTTCACCCTCTGACTTCACGCCTTTTGCAACCTTTGCGGATGCTACTGCATGATCATATAAAAAATCGATTTTTGTAAACTGATCATGCCCATCTTTATCAATGTGAGAAATGATGTGTTTTTCCTTATAATCACCTCCGAGTATATTTAAAACAGGTAACATAGCTGTAGGACCCCAATCACATATACTATCCCACGCATCTTCTGCAATGGAGCGCAGACTTGTACAAGTCGCATCTACAGAATAAATCTCACCGATTTTTCCCTCTTTTGCCAGCAAAAGAAGTCTAGAATACGCTGTTGAATATGCTGTTTTTAGCGCATCAATTAAGATACATTCTTTTTTATTTGCTAATTCAAAAAGCTGCTTGCTTTGCTGACTGTCCAAGGCAATCGGCGGCTCGCATAACACATGCTTACTCTTTTCTAATGCTCTCTTTATCTGCCCATAGTGATTTTTCGGAGTAGATACAATATAAACGGCATCCACCTCCTCCAGCAATGTATCATAGTTATCCGTTATGAACGGAATATTCTCAAAATAATTTGGATTTCTCGTGCATACTCCGGAAAACTCCAAACCATTAACATACTGTGCTTCTCTGATATACTTTTTGGCAATTGGAGAATCGCCTATAATTCCAAGTCTTATTTTCCGTTCTTCTGACCGGATTTCAGAGCTTGAAACGCCTTCTGTACGATCTAGGTATACTACTTTACAGTACTCGTTCAAATAGTCAAATTTTCCTTTCCAATCAGAGCCAACTGTAAAGACATCTACATCATATCGACGGACATCATCAATTTTTTGACCTTCATACTCTTCAACTATGATCTTATCTGCTAAGCCAGTGGCACGTACTGCCTCAATTCGTTCCATTAGGGACTGCTGCACATTAATCTTTCCTCTTGTCTTATCGTAATCATCTGCAGTTACCCCGACAATCAGATAATCGCCAAGTGCTTTTGCCCTCTCTAATAGTCTGATATGTCCATAGTGAAGCAAGTCATATGTTCCGTATGTAATTATCTTTACCATTTCCTTGCTTCCCTCCTAACTCATAACATCCCTCGATTTTGCAGATCTTTAAAAGCATTTACAAGTGTCGTATTATCTTCTTTCGAAAGAGCTCCAATATGTCCTACTCTAAATACACTGTCTTTTAATTCACCGCCATTTGGACAAATCCAAATGCCGTATTCATCTTTCAGCTTTGTAAATATGTCATAAGCAGAAACATTCAATGGATGCAAAGGAGTTACGGCATTAGACATTGACTCCGAAACAATTTCAAATGGCAATCCTTTGATTTTCTCTCTGAAATCCTGTGCAAGTTCTGCAGTTTTTCTTGTTTCGTTTTCTACTCCACCAATCGCATCAATTTCTTTCAGACGAGCATTAATCTGTCGTAAGATACCAACAGCGGGCGTGAATGGGGTCTGACCTCTTTCTCCATTTTTAAGGGCGGATTTCAGGTCAAAATACATGCACTTAACGCTATGATTTTTAATGCGTTCAACTGCCTCATGCGTAAGGACAATTACAGATATACCCGGAGGACAGGCAAGAGCCTTCTGAGAACCGGTGATCATTACCTGTACGTCTAATTCTTTCATATCAAAATCGTCTGCAAGGAAAGAACTGATGGCGTCGACCACTAAAAATAATCCATTCTTTTTACAGAATTCACTAATGATGTCAATGTCATAATGCACGCCCGTTGAAGTTTCATGAACATTAACAAGAAATCCCGTAAAGACCTTGCCATTATAAATATCCAACTGCTCCTTCTTCAGTGCTTTACCTGCTTCCAGCTTGATTTCCTCATATGGAATATCGTGCATTTCACACAGTTCAACAAAACGATGACCAAAGCTGCCGCCGTTCACAACTAAAACTTTATCGTTTTCATCAAACACGTTCATAACAGTAGCTTCCATTGCGGCAGTACCTGAACCCGTGATAAAAATCACCCTAGCATCATCGCCAGCTTTCGCAAACTTCTTCATCAGAGCTTCATTTTCAAGCATAATCTCAGAAAATTCAGGTGTTCTGAAATACGGAACCTGTTCAGCTCCGATAACTCTTACATTTTCATCCGACATAACTGGACCAACCGTAAAATTTAACACAACTTATCCCTCCTGCCTTGTGAATGTTCATATCAATGTTTTACTGTTCAATACTTGTTTCTCTTTTACTTTCGACAGAACAAAGTCAGCCATATTTTCTTAGAAAAGAACCTAATTTTTTCCCGCATTCAGCTTTACATAATTTTGAACCTATTCACAAACATTATTACTTTTTATTTTGAAAGAACTTCTTTTGCTTCGCAAAAAAAGTGTCTTCGACACCTCAACTCCCCTGCCCTCATTCGTGATGGGTAAGGGGGTCTTTTCTCTCTTTTTTCTGCATAATAGTCTTATGAACATTTTGCAAAACATTATCCTTGACCATTATGAAGAAATTAAATATACAACTCATCCTCGTCATTCCGATATGGAAAACCTGTAGTTCTTATGTCTTTTCCGAATTTTCTCCCTACGTGCTTCACAACTTTGAATCTTTCTGAAAACATATCCTGCTCACATACGATTTCACGTAGTTTGTCACAAATCCGGCAGTACTTTTTCAATATAACTGCACAAAAAAGGTGAGATTATTACGAAAATCCATATATTCAAGATTTTCATAACAACTATGATTGACCATAATGATAATTATAATCAAACCAACAAACCGTTTCCATAAAAGTCTACATTAAAGAATTATAAACGAATCTTGCAGTAGCAGAAAACACCATCCGAAAAGCCAAAGAATCATTTCAACAAATCAGAAATGACTATCATGCTCTTCAATAGCATTCCTTCACCCTTCAGGTTATCCTCACAAAAAATGGTATTTCATTTTCAAATCATTACAGATAATCCTTGGATTCGGCAGTAATAAACTGCCCGTGTCGTGATCAAAAAGTCAAGAGACAGATACATAAAAATTTTCAGGAAACAAAGGACTCTCTCGTCCTCTTATGCGTATTTCAGAGTGGTCTCAATATGACCAAATATCCACTGCTTTTTTGACCATCACATGGTCAGTTTATTAAAGTTACCCTTTTTCCCTTTATTAAGTTGTAAAAAAGCTATCTTTCCTTATTTTTCAGTGCTTTCGATGTATTTTTCCCCACATCTAACTGAAGACTCCTCAAGGTTCTTTTCAACTCCAAGCTAAAACGCCTTATGAATATTCTTTCCCGTAACTGTTTATTATCGAAGCATTATATATATCCATTAACTCTTGATAATTTTGTTTTTCTGTATATTTACTCAAATAAATTCCATATACTTTTTCTTCTAATTCCATATCACATATTAGGTTAATTTTCTTAATCAAATCATCTGAAGAATCCGGATTAAATTTTACTCCAGTAACCTTCTCGACAATAATATCACCTACATTTCCCATATTAGATCCAACAACCGGTGTACCGACAGAATACGCCTCCACAATGCTCATAGGGAATCCCTCATACCACTGTGTGGGTAATATGAGTGCTTTTGATTCTCCTACTATTTTTTTCACCTCATCATTCGCAACAAATCCTTTAAAAACGATATTTTCAATTTTATTTTCTTCAACAAATTGTCTACACCATTCTTTCATCGGACCATTTCCACATATAATTAATTTCAAACCGTCTTTTTTTCGATTCTTCCAAGCTTTTAACAAAATATCAATTCCCTTTAGTTTATCTAATCGACCGGCATATACAACTTGATTTTTTCTTTCTATATGAGGTATGATTTTTTGCTTTCTTTGAAAAACAAAATTAGGTTTTACAAACACATTTTTTTCAGATATCTGCTCATGATTCAATAATTTATATTTATTAAATTTCGTCAAGCAAATATAGTTTATTTTTTTATAAACACCTATTTTTCTATGTATCAACATACTAAGTACACAGGCAAGTGTTTGAAGATAACTCTTTCGATAACATTTATATTTTACAGCAATAAAAGGATTGTTTTGAACACATTTCTCGCAAATACTCCCGCCCCTATAAAAGGTAGCCCCCACACATAATAATCGAAAATTATGAATGGTTTGCACAACTGGTATCTTCATAGTTTGTGCAGCATAATAAACGGCGGGACTAATAAGAAATAATGTATTATGGACATGCACAATATCGATTTTCTGTTGTTTTATTATTTTTTTTACTTCATAATATGTTTTTAAGCTAAATATCATTGTCAATGGCAATAATATCTTATGCAAAACTGACATGTCATCTAATTCTGCATTATCACGTTTATATAATATTACGCGATGACCATGGGATTCTAATAGCTTTTTTTCATTTTTAACTACAAAATCTTCACCACCTGAAATCTTATAATAATTATGCACTAATAAAATATTTTTTTGCATATTTCGTTACTC
>ERZ1026882.177-NODE-177-length-47632-cov-11.324253_pt1 | contig 47632 bp, 41 predicted proteins | sample MGYA00380171_ERZ1026882 | MGnify/ENA primary metagenome ERZ1026882 (study PRJEB33269, sample SAMEA4719807) | human gut metagenome | biome: human-associated habitat; feature: organic feature; material: feces | place: Cameroon | collected 2013-10 ...
CGCTAAGACACAAGGTGTTTATGGTAAAAACTTCGACGCTATCAAAAATTGATGTTCCGAAATTATCCTTTACTTTCAGCATTTTTTGCCGTCCTTGTCTTATTCTTTTCTTGCGGAAGACCACAACCGCTTGCGGATAAGAAAGTTTTTCGCTATAATGAGGCTGCCGGAATAGCTTCTCTTGACCCTGCTTTTGCAAAAGATCAAGCGATGATTTGGGCAGATTTGCAGTTGTACAACGGTTTGGTTCAAACGGATAAAGATTTGAACATATGTCCTTGCATTGCCAAGAGTTGGGAGGTCTCTCCCGACGGCAGGGAATATATATTTCATTTGAGAAGGGACGTATATTTTCATCGCAGCAAGGTGTTCCGTAATGGTAGAAGGCGTGTGGTGGCAGAGGATTTTGTTTATAGTTTGAACAGATTGCTTGACGAGAAAACTGCTTCCCCGGGCAGAAACTTCTTTACCTGTATAGAAAAAACAGCAGGAACTTACAATATATCGGCTCCAAATGACAGTACATTATATATAAGATTAAAGGATGCCTTTTCTCCTTTTCTCGGAATACTCTCAATGCCATACGCAAGCGTTGTGCCTAAGGAAGCTGTGGAATACTACAAGGAGGATTTCAGAAAGCAACCTGTCGGAACAGGCCCTTTCAAATTCAAAATGTGGAAGGAGGGCGTGAAACTTGTTCTGCTGAAAAATGAAGATTATTTTGAAAAGGACAGCCTCGGAAATGCTTTGCCTTATTTGGATGCCGTGTCGGTCAGTTTCATAATAGATAAACAATCCGTCTTTTTGGAGTTCGTGAAAGGCAATATTGATTTCATTTCAGGGATAGACCCTAATTATAAAGACGAAGTGCTTACCCGAAAAGGAGAGTTGCAAGCCAAATACAGAAATCGCATAAAGCTGATGACGCAACCTTATCTCAATACGGAATATCTCGGCTTTCGTTTGGACGACAAGAACTCTCCATTGAAGGATAAAAGAATACGTCAAGCCATAAACCATGGCTTCGACAGGGTGAAGATGATAAAATACCTGCGAAACAATATCGGTATTGCCGGATGCTGGGGAATGATTCCGCCATCGCTTCCCGGTTTCGACAGTACTGCAATATACGATTATAATCCCCAAAAGTGCATGGAACTCCTTGCACAAGCTGGCTACCCGCAAGGCAAAGGCTTGCCGGAAATCACCTTATCCACAACGGCATCTTATCTTGACCTCTGCAAATACATACAACAACAACTCGGCTTAACCGGTATAAAAGTCAAATTGGACGTCTGCCCGCCTGCCGCATTAAGAGAAAGCATGGCACAAGGTAAAACGGAATGGTTCAGATGTAGCTGGATTGCCGATTACCCGGAAGCGGAAAACTATCTTTCCCTTTTCTACTCACCTAATCGTTCTCCCAAAGGCTCAAACTACACTGCTTTCTCATCAAAAGAGTATGACAAACTCTATGAAAAGGCTCGTAAGGAAAGCGATACAAAGAAAAGAGCGGATATTTATAAGAAAATGAATCGTATTCTTATGGAAGAATCCCCCGTTGTGGTACTTTACTACGACCAAGTGCTGCGTTTTATGCAAAAGAATATAGAGGGTTTGGAACCTAATCCCATGAACCACCTCATTCTCAAATATGTAAAAAAGCGGTAAGTACATTCCGACATAAGCCTTTTCAAAGCCTTTGAACAAAACGGCCTTTCATCGGAAATGAAAGGCCGAAAGAATTTTCTAATACGCCGAAATAAAAAAACGAAACGCCGATTCAGAAAATCGTCTTCAAACAGCCTTAATGTGGAAAAAAAAACGTACTTTTGCACATTCAAAGAACAGAATATTTTTGTAACAATTAAACATATACAGCAATGATGAAGAAAGGATGTAAATACGGAACCCACCGTGTAATCTCTCCAAAGGGTGTGTTGCCACAACCTGCCGATAAGTTGGATAACAATATGGACGAAATCTATGACAATGAAATCCTTATCGATGTTCAAACTTTGAATATCGACTCTGCTTCTTTCACTCAGATAGAGGAACAAGCAAAGGGTGATAAGGCAGAAATTGCCAAGATAATGATGTCCATAGTAGAGAAACAAGGAAAGCACCGTAATCCTGTAACAGGTTCGGGCGGTATGTTGCTTGGAACTGTTGAAAAAATAGGCGATGCTTTGATTGGAAAGACGGATTTGAAAGTTGGAGACAAAATTGCAACATTGGTATCTTTGTCTTTGACTCCGTTGAGAATAGATAAAATCAAAGAAATCCGTCCTGAAATAGACCAAGTGGATATAGACGGAAAAGCAATCTTGTTTGAGTCCGGTATATATGCCAAAATACCTAACGACTTACCTGAAAACCTTGCCCTTTCGGCACTTGACGTAGCCGGAGCCCCTGCACAAACCGCAAAACTCGTTAAACCGGGCGACACGGTAGTCATCATAGGAGCAGGCGGAAAGTCAGGAATGCTTTGCTGCTACGAAGCAAAGAAAAGAGCAGGCGTAACAGGAAAGGTTATCGGTATCTGCCACAGCGAGAAATCCACAAAGAGAATGTTGGATTTGGGATTCTGCGACGAGGTATTTGCTGCCGATGCAACGCAGCCTGTACCTGTAATGAAGAAGATTGAAGAGATGACAAACGGTCAAATGGCCGATATTTGCATCAACAATGTGAATATTCCGGATACCGAAATGACTTCGATACTCGTTACGAAGAACACCGGTATAGTTTACTTCTTCTCGATGGCAACTTCGTTTACCAAAGCCGCTCTCGGAGCAGAAGGTGTGGGAAGCGACGTTACTATGCTTATCGGCAATGGTTACACAAAAGGACATGCCGAAATCACTCTTCAAGAGTTGAGAGAGTGCGAGAAGTTGAGGAAAATCTTCACTGAATTGTACGCTTAGAATACTTTAGCATAGAATATGCCAACTCGGAAGTCGATTTCATATATCGGCTTCCGTTTTTTATTGTCTTATTGTCCCACAGTATAATCATCGGTATGCCATTTCCTCTGCCAAGCTTGTAAATTAGTTGTGCAGAAGAAGAGAAAGGAAGCAAAGCATTCAGACAAAATCCAAGTACTGCTGCGATTCAGTTCCCATATTGAACAGAAGGTCAAGGCAGGAAAGGTTATCGATGAAAGGGAATTTGTTGTTGAATGCTTGAAAGTAGGGTTTATTCTTGTAATCCGTAAAGAGTTTTTGTTTTGTAAAGCTGTTACGCATATCCGTTTCGCTTTGCGGAGCGTAAGTCGAACTTTGAAGTAAGCGGGTCTTTATTCCGATTTTACGAAAAAGATATTCGCTCAACATTGTGTTGAGTTCCATAAGTCGCTTTGGACTTTTGAGTAACATACTTTCCAAATCCGGATAGTAGTAATCGAAATAAGGCGTTTTGCCGTAAGCAGAACGTATTGCCCTGAGGTGATTGCGTTGCCATGCCGTCCCATTATCCGTTTCCACCTCGCTTATGAGTATTTTTTTTTCACCATTACGCTTAATGGGAACGTTAAGTTGCAGTACTCCGTTTGCCGAGAGAATATACGCCCTGTTGCGAATACTTTGCTTGACATAGTTTTCGCAACTCTCTATTACAATCTCCCCGAAGCGTTTCGCAAAAACGAGGTAAGCTATAGGCGGAAAGTAAGCCGTAGGGAATAAAGGCAGAGTTTTATTTTCCGATTGTAACGGACTCCAATTTATCATCAGTAAAATAAAAGTCTATCGACAATTCCTCGTATCCCAATCTCTCTTCGCCCCATTCCTCTTGATCTCTGTCAGGAGTGGGAGCATTGTTGCGTTTCATCAGTTCGAGTATCTCTTTAGAGCTTTTACCAATAATCTTTTCCCCGAATAAAACAGTATCAGGGTTTTCTATGTTTATGCAAACGAGACTTTCCTCCGGTGCTGTATCAAAGAACAAAGATAAGGCATACTCATCATAATGCAGAACCGTTGTCGGCATTTCCACCTCTTCGCCAATCTGTTCCACTTCGGAGGCTTTGCCCATTATTTTCATTGTCTGTTCCACGCCTTGACCGAATACCAATTCTCCAAAGCCTTGTTTAGGATTTATTTCCGCTTTCATATAAATGAATTTTTTGATTTCCGAGTTCTCTCGTCCCCAATCGCTTTTACATATCGGTTACGAATTGCAATAATACGTCTTTTTTCCGAAAGAGAGAAGCCTTTTGGTAATTTTTTTTTCATAAAGCGGCGTTTTTCTTACTGTTCGTACGTCCTTCCTTTCATTACAAGCCCTGCAACGAAACGCCCTTTCGCAAAAATAAAACGGCGTAAAAAAATTCCGAAACGCCGAAAGAATTTCTCTAAACGGCGTTTTAATTTTGCCTTTGTAAAGAACGGATTATCTGTTGTTTACAAAGGCGGTATGGAATGATTGATTTGAAGCATGAAATCGCTGTTCTCTTGATGTGTGATTTGATGATATTTTATTCTTCCGCAGTATTTTCGTTTGGTTTCGACACTTCTTCCGACTCTTGCTTGCTTTTCTTTGGTCTCGACTTGAAAACAAAACGCAGAAGTATGTTCACACGTGGAAATTTCTCTATCGTGAGAATGAGCAAAGAGCAAAGCAGAATGGAGAACAGCACAACGGAAAAGGTAATGTACTTAATCTCTGTTCCACCTTCCAAGCCGAAATGTTCGGGAACGGAAGCAAGCACGGCGGCTGCAAGTCCTTTCGGTATCATTACGGCAATGGTGCTTTTGTCAAAGGCATTGGCAGAAGTGGGAGAAAAGAACTTGGCTGTTATTATGCGAACCACAACCAAGGCTGCCGTTATCACTGCCCCTATTGCCAAACTTTTTCCGTCTGAAAAAGGAATGCTCAAACCTACATAGACAAAGAAGAAAGTTTTAAGCACAAATCCTATCTCGCCAATGAATGCTTGTTCGTTTTCGTTCAACTTCAGGTTCTTGTTCTTTTGATATTTCTCCAAGAATTTGAAGTTAAAGTATTCCATATTGGCTATCGTAATTCCGAAAGCAAGCGAGGCGATGGCTCCGCTGTACCCCAAGACTTCTGCAAGTCCGTAGATGATAAACAGATAGGCAGGTGTAAGGAACATGGAGTTGCGAAGACGTCTTATCTTTTGCAAGAGACTTGCCCAAATCATTGCTCCTATAAATCCCAAAAGCGTTGCCAAGATAAAAGATGCCAAGACATTGCCCGCAACCTTGCCGACATTCAAGCCACTTCCCATAAGCTTTGCGTCCATGAAAGCAAAGGCAAACACAATACAAAGAACGTCCGTTATGGCTGACTCTAAAATAAGTGCAGTCTTGGTTTGAGTGGTCAGTTTGAGGTGTTGGGCAAGCGGAATGACCACGGCGGAAGATGTACCTGCCAATATGCTGCCGATTATCATGCAATTCAATAAATCCATTCCGAAGAAATGGCAAATAAATCCGACGCTTACGGCAGCGGCAAGGAAGCTGCTTACCGTCAGTTTGACTGTGGATCGCCATGATTGTTGCAAATCAGAGATACTTATACCTGTTCCTCCCTCGAAAAGTATGACCACAAGAGTTATGGAAGTAAATACGCCGCCCATACTGCCGAAGTCCGAGGGTTGAACGATTTTCAATACCGGTCCTATCAAGACTCCTATAATCAAAAGCAAAAGAACATCAGGTATTTTCCTTTTGCTGAACATCATTGAGAAGAGGTGTGCAGAGAAAACGAGAATTCCTAAAAATATAAGTGCTGTTCCCATAAGTGTATGCTTTTAGTATCAATACTCTAACTCACAATCGAAAGTCTTTACCAACTTTTCAATTTCCGGACGCTTCTCTTTGAAGTGCTTATATGTGTCGGCAGGCGAGTAAATCTTGGTTTTAAGTTCCTCTTGCCTGCAAACGACTTGCAGAACTATCTTATCGAAGCCGGTTTCCTGCTTAACAAACAACAGTATCTTTTGTTTGCTGTGATTTATCTCGCTTTCGGCAATCTTATTGCTTACTTCCAAGATGATTATGTCATTTTCGCCTTGCCGGCAAATCGCATTGGTCAATGAAAACGCCAAATTACGGTCTTCATCTTTGATTTTGTTTGCATATTCTGCCAATGTACGTTTGAAAGTGTCGAAGTTAAGGCATCTTTGCTCACGTTCGTTTTTCTCGTTCTTTTCCAAGAGTTCACGACTTACGGCAACGGATTTGTTAATTGAAAATCTGGTTACCGTTCCAAGCGATGCCTTTATCTGTTCTTTGGTTCGGGTATCGGTCAGAGAGTCATTTTTTTTTTAGGCTCTCCGCTTGGAACGGATTGTACGGGAGTAGGTTGTGCAGTAACTGCCGGAGGCGTGGCGGTCTGTTTATTCGGTTGTATTTTATTCATGATGAAAGCAATCCTCATCAAAGCCAACTCGACGCAAAGCCTCTTATTATAACTCTCTCTGTACTCCAAAGCACATGCGTTTGCAAATTCCAAAGCTCGAAGTATAAATACCTGAGGAGCAGCCTGTGCTTGGGTTACGTATCTCTGTGCCACGGTCGGACTGACCTCCAAAAGACCTGCCGAAACAGGCGTTTTGCAAACAAGGAGGTTGCGAAAATGAGCAGCCAAACCACCTATGAAATGACTACCTTCAAAACCTTTCTTCAACACTTGGTCGAACAATAGAAGACTTTGCGGAATGTCTCCTGCCAAAAGCAAATCCGTCAGACGGAAATAGTAATCGTAATCCAATACATTCAGATTATCGATGATGTTTTTGTACGTAAGTTTCCCCCCTGTAAAGGATACAAGTTGGTCGAACATGCTTAACGCATCACGCAAGCCGCCATCAGCCTTTTGAGAAATGATATGCAGAGCCTCCGTCTCGTATTCCACATTCTCTTTCTTGGCTATATATTCCAAATGCTTTGCAATATCATCATTGCTTATGCGATGAAAATCGAAAATCTGGCAACGGGACAGTATAGTCGGCATAATCTTCTGCTTTTCCGTCGTTGCGAGAATGAACTTAGCGTATGCAGGAGGTTCTTCCAAAGTTTTGAGAAAAGCATTGAAAGCCGCCTGAGACAGCATATGTACCTCATCGATTATATATACCTTATACTTACCATTCTGTGGCGGTATCTTGACCTGTTCTATAAGAGAACGAATGTCTTCCACCGAGTTGTTGGAAGCAGCGTCCAATTCCACTATGTTGAATGACGCATTATTCAAAAATGATTTACAACTCTCACATTCGTTGCAGGCTTCCGTTTCTGGAGTAAGATTGGTGCAATTTATTGTCTTTGCCAAAATTCTGGCACAAGTAGTCTTACCCACACCACGAGGACCGCAAAACAAAAACGCCTGTGCAAGACGATTATTCCGCAAAGCGTTCTGCAAAGTGGAAGTTATATGTTCCTGCCCCACAACCGAATGAAAATCACTCGGACGATACTTGCGAGCAGATACGACAAAGTTCTCCATAATCGGATTTTTATTTACACCATTCTTTTCGGGCGAACACTCCGCCTTTCGTTTGCAAAGATAACAAATAAAATTCAATCCGCAAACTCCAATCCCTATTTCCACGCCTCAATTCTCACATTCCTTTCTTCGTCCGTAGAACACTGAGAAGCAAAAGGCCGTTTCGGTAAAATAAAACGCCGTTTTGGGAAATTCTTTCGCCGTTTGAGTTTTCTCAAACGGCGTTTGGTTTTTCAGAGTACTAAAAAACAGGAGACGAATGCTACCATTGGTAGCTTGTTCTCCTGTTTTATGGATTTTTGATTGCTGTCCTAATTTGCGTTCGGTGTTGCAGCAGGTTGTGCAGCAGGCAATGCCGGTGCTTGTTTTGCAGGAACGGTTGTCTTTATCGCATTAGGATCCAACTGTGTGCCGTTATTGTTCTCCACAGTGGTTCTTCCCGGTGTGAAAGCGGTTGCAACAAGGCATAAAACCAACATTGCTCCTGCCAATGTCCATGTTGCTTTTTCCAAGGCATCTGCCGTTTTCCTTACTCCCATGAATTGGTTTTGTGCAGCGAAGTTGGCTGCCAATCCACCGCCTTTGGAGTTTTGAATCAATACCACTATTGCCAACAAAACGGCAACTACGATAATCAATACTGTTACGAATACAAACATTTCTTCTCTACTGTTTTTTTTGTGTTATTTATTTTCTTCCAATTCTCTGATTCGGTCTGCAAAGTAAGCACTTTTTTTTGGATTAAGGGCTGTTAATTGGCGATAAATTTGCAGTGCCTTGTCTTTATTGCCTTGTTTGAGGTATATTTTAGCCATTGTTTCGGTTACGATTTTGAAGTCGTCGCTTGCCGATTGCTTTATTATTTCGTCTATTATGGGACTTTCTTCTTCCGAAGAGAGTTTTCCGACTTTGGGGTTCTCTATTTTCAGAAATCTTTCGATGACTTCTTCTTTTGTGGGGTTCTCAGAGAGTCCCGGTTCCTTGTATTGGTTTATTTCATCGAGTATATTGTCTTTTTTTACTTCGATTGCAGGGGTGAAAACTGTTTCCTGCTTTTGGGAAAGTGGCTTTTGAAGATGATTTTTCAGCGGATGCTCCATGAAATTCTTCAATCCTCCGCGGTCAAAGGAGTAAGCGGCTGCTTGTAAGAGGTATTTGTCGCTGTTTTGGTTAGCGAGAATTTTTGCAAACTTTGCGGCAAAGGCGTATAACAAAGATGTGTAAGGGTGTTTTTCGATTAACCTCTCAATCGCTATGAGATTCATCAATTCGATTTGCGATTCATCGATTTCCAATATGTCGTTTAATCTCCTGTCCATGCTTTCCTGCGACGGCAGAGCCGTCTTTATTGTTTTTTAATCCTTTTCCTCCTTTGTGGAAACAGTCGGCAAATGTACAAAAAAAAACTTACTCCCAAGAAAAGAGGCTCAAAAAACGCTGAAACGACAAAAAAATCATCTGTTAGCTTGTCCGTATGAAAAAAAATTGTACCTTTGCACCTCAAAAACAAATGATATACGATGAAAAGAACATTTCAACCTTCACGCAGGAAAAGAGTAAACAAGCATGGTTTCAGAGAAAGAATGGCAACAGCCAATGGTAGGAGAGTTTTAGCTGCTCGTAGAGCTCACGGCAGACACAAACTAACCGTTTCTGACGAGAGGTAGTTTACCGCTCTTTTTTGATAAGAGAGAAACCGAAAGATATTTACGAGAAGCATTGAAGTATTCCAATGCTTCTTTTTTGTGTTTTCATAATCGGGTGATGAAGTTGAAGAAAACGAAGACGAGATTGATTTTCGAGCAGGTAGAGATATTGGAAGCTGCTTCGGAAGGAAATTGTGTTGCGAAGGTGGACGACTTGGTGGTGTTTGTACCTTTTGTTGTGCCGGGTGATGTGGTGGATTTGGAGGTTTATCGTAAGAAAAAGAACTTTGCACAAGCCAAAGCAGTGAAATTTCATAAGTATTCGCCCCTCAGGGTTGAACCTTTGTGCGAACATTTTACCATTTGCGGCGGTTGCAAATGGCAGACGATGAATTACGAAAGTCAAGTCTTCTACAAGCAGAAGCAGGTCAGGGATAATCTGGAACGTATCGCCAAGGCGGATTGTTCTCTCATGCTTCCCATTCTGCCTTCCGAGAAGACAAGCGAATATCGCAACAAACTTGAATATACATTCTCCACAAAAGCATGGGTGGAAAACTACGATAAAACCATGCCTGCCCAAGGGGCTTTCGGCTTTCACGTACCCGGCTTCTTCGATAAGGTTTTGGACATAAAGTATTGTGCCTTGCAGCGAGAGCCATCTAATGAAATTCGCAACCATTTGAGGACTTATTGCAACGAACATGCCTTACCTTACTATGATATAAGAAATCACGAAGGTTTTATGCGTAACCTGATAATCCGCACAAGCAGTACAGGCGATCTTATGGTTATTGTTGTTTTCGCTTCGCAGAGTGAAGATATTTTTCCTTTGCTTGAAGACCTCAAAAGCAATTTTCCTCAAATCACTTCCCTTATGTACTGTATAAATGAGAAGTTTAACGACACTCTCGGCGACCAAAACATAATATTGTATGCGGGAAAGGATTTTATGGAAGAACGCATGGAGGCATTCGATGGAGGAGAGGCTCTACGCTTCAAGATACGTCCTAAAACTTTTTACCAAACCAATTCCCGACAAGCAGAAAGGCTTTACCACCAAGCGGCGGAATTTGCCGAGATAACGAAGCAAGACACGGTTTATGACCTATATACAGGTTGCGGAACTATAGCCAATTATGTTGCACGCTCGGCAAAAAAAGTTGTAGGCGTGGAATATGTTGAGGATGCAGTGGAAGACGCACGTTTGAACGCCGGGTACAACGGCATAAACAATGCCGTATTCCATGCAGGCGACATGGCGAAGATACTTAATGATGATTTCGTATCGCAAAACGGCAGACCTGAAATCATAATCACCGACCCGCCGAGAGCCGGAATGGCAGAGAGTGTGGTCAAACAAATATTGAAAATATCCCCACGAAAAATTGTTTATATCTCCTGCAATCCCGCAACGCAGGCAAGGGACATCTTCCTTTTGAAAGAGAAATACAATGTGGGCAGAGTTCGTCCCGTGGATATGTTTCCCCATACCCAACATGTGGAAAACGTGGTTGAATTGATATTAAAGCAAGACTGAAAAATGGATTACAATTTCAAAGAAACAGAAGCCAAATGGCAAGCCTATTGGGCAGAACATAAAACTTTCAAAGCCGAAATCGACAAAAACAAACCCAAGTATTACGTCTTGGATATGTTCCCTTACCCATCGGGAGCGGGGCTTCACGTAGGTCACCCTTTGGGATACATAGCCTCAGACATCTTTTCGCGTTACAAGCGTCTGCAAGGCTTCAATGTACTTCACCCCATGGGTTACGACTCTTACGGATTGCCGGCAGAGCAGTACGCAATACAAACAGGGCAACACCCTGCCATAACGACGGAACGCAACATCAACCGATACAGGCAGCAGTTGGACATCTTGGGATTGTCATACGATTGGGACAGAGAGGTAAGGACATGCGACGAACGCTATTACAAGTGGACGCAATGGATATTCCTCAAATTATTCGGCAGTTATTATTGCAACGATACGCAGAAAGCACGCCCCATATCGGAACTTGAAGAAATCTTTTCCAAGCAAGGCAATGGGGGAGAAGGCGGAATAAATGCCGCTCATTCCGATTGTGAGATTTTTACAGCCGAACAATGGAACAATTTCACCGAAAAGCAGAAGAGCGACATGCTTATGAACTATCGTTTGGCTTATCTTTCCGATTCCATGGTCAACTGGTGCAGCGAATTGGGTACAGTGCTTGCCAATGATGAAGTGGTGAACGGCGTAAGCGTCAGAGGCGGCTATCCTGTCGAAAGAAAGAAAATGCGTCAGTGGAGTTTGAGAATAACCGCATACGCAGAGAGATTGCTCAACGGCTTGGAGGATTTGGATTGGACGGATTCCATAAAAGAAATACAGCGAAACTGGATAGGTAAAAGCCGCGGAGCAAGTCTTAACTTCAAGACGGAAAGCGGCGAAACCTTGGAAGTATTCACCACGAGAGCCGATACCATCTTCGGAGTTACCTTTATGGTGCTTTGTCCCGAGCATGAGATGATACCATCTCTCACAAGTCCGGAGTGCAAACAGCAGGTTGAAGAATATGTTGCCTTTGCCAAGAACCGCAGCGAGCGTGAAAGACAAAGCGAAGTAAAGAAAGTGAGCGGTGTATTCACAGGCAGCTATGCCGTTCATCCTTTCAGTGGCAAGAAAATACCGATTTGGATTTCCGATTATGTTCTTTCCGGATACGGAAGCGGTGCAGTGATGGCAGTACCTGCCCATGACAGCAGAGACTTTGCCTTTGCCCGTAAATTCAATCTGCCGATTGTTCAGGTTGTTGTGCCGAAAGGCGAAGAGCCGGGCGACACCTCGCTTTGGCAAGAGAGCAAAGACAGCAAGGAAGGCAGCCTTGTGAATTCCGATTTCCTTGATGGTTTGGACGTAAAGCAGGCAATCAAAACGGCAATACACAGAATAGAAGAAATGAAACTCGGATTCGGTACAACGAACTACCGTTTGAGAGACGCCATATTCTCGCGTCAGAGATATTGGGGCGAGCCTTTCCCAATCTATTATAAGGAAGGTATTCCTTATGCCTTGCCGGAAGAGGAACTCCCTTTGAAATTACCCGAAGTAGATAAATATCTGCCGACGGAAAACGGCGATGCACCTCTTGCAAGAGCCAAGAACTGGTGTACAAAGGAAGGATGGCATTACGATTATAACACAATGCCGGGCTTTGCAGGTTCAAATGCTTACTCCATTCGCTATATGGATCCGCACAACGACCAAACCTTCGTATCCGAAGAGGCAAACCGTTATTGGGAAAACGTGGATCTTTACGTAGGAGGCAGCGAGCATGCAACGGGACACCTTTTATATTCACGTTTTATCTGTAAATTTCTCTTCGATCTCGGAATCGTATGCAAAGACGAGCCTTACAAAAAGCTCATCAACCAAGGTATGATACAGGGAAGAAGTCAGTTCGTTTACAGACTTAAAGGCAGCAACAAATTTGTGTCATTCAATTTGAAAGATGCCTATAATACCGACCCTATACATGTTGACATCAACATGGTTGACAATGACGTTTTGGATTTGGACAAGTTCCGTGCATGGAGAGCAGAGTTTGCCGATGCGGAATTTGAATTGGAAGACGGCAAATACATTTGCGGCAGCGAGGTAGAGAAGATGAGCAAAAGCCTTTACAATGTCCAAAATCCGGATGAGCTTGTCGAGAAATACGGAGCAGACACCCTCCGCCTCTATGAAATGTTCCTCGGACCGATAGAGCAATCCAAACCATGGGATACCAAAGGCATTGAAGGAGTAAGCCGTTTCGTCCGCAAGTTCTGGCTTTTGAGCCACAAGGCAGAAGCCTTCGACATAAGTGAAGAAGCCGCAAACCGTGAAGAACTCAAAATCCTGCACCGCACAATCAAGAAAGTACAGGACGACATAGAGCGTTTCTCGCTCAATACCGCCGTATCCACCTTCATGATATGCGTAAACGAACTCGGAGCCTTGAAATGCAACAAACGTTCCATCATAGCACCTCTTACCATTCTGCTTTCCCCATTTGCTCCTCACATTTGCGAGGAACTATGGCAGCAGTTGGGACATGCCGAAAGCATAAGCCGTGCAGCCTTTCCTAAGTTTGATGCAGGCGTATTGGAAGAAAACAGTTTCAAATACCCCGTTTCCATAAACGGAAAGACGAGAACCTTTCTTGAATTCCCGCTTGACATCGACCGTAACGCATTGGAAGAAGCCGTAAAAGCCAATGCCGATGTGCAGAAGTTTCTTGATGGTAAGGAAGTAAAGAAAATAATCTACGTACCGAAGAAAATAATCAACATAGTGGCATAAGTTCTCTTGCCATCGCAGCGGCATACTGAAAAGAAATAGGGCGTTTCACTTATCGGAACGCCCTATTTCTTTTCAGTATGCCGCCATTGCGGGAGAGCTTATTTGCCAATCTCGGCAGCCAAAGCCGAAGCCTCCTCACGGCTCATAGACTCTTTCTTATTCTTCTTACCTTCCGGATTATCGCAATAGCCCGAAAAATCAACCGTACAATTCTCCGATATAATTTTCTTGCCGATAAAGCAATTACTCCACAATGTTTCACCACTGTCTCTGTAAGAAAGAAGTTCATACTTGCCGTTCTTCTTGCCGTAAGAGTGATAGGTACTGTATGCAAGCGGTTTTATGACAACCCATCTTAAAGCGTTAGGAGTTTTATCTTTCTTTGCATGATAGCAAGCCTTTCCTTCGACTGCGACTATTGCGAAATCACTTTTGTTGATGTACAAGACACTGTGATAGTCGTTCTTTTTGTGTCTGCTAATCCAGTTGATAACATATTGATTGCCCTCATCGCTCAAAGTCATGCTGTCTTTATCCGAAAAGAAATGCTCCGGATCCTTAATGAAACGGCTATACCAGTTGCGAACAACGTCAATACTCAATTTTTTTAGTCGAAAATCCTTTTTCGGGAAACCCTTGTTGGAATACCATACAATATCAGGATTTTTAGTAATCTTTTTCGGATAGTTTATAATCAAATCCTGATTGAACGCCTTAACCAAGCTGTCGTCCTCTGTGCGGATAAGCCTTGCATCATAGTGTTTGTATATGTCTGCAAGCTTGTAATTCTTTTCCACATTCTCAAAGACCTTGGTCAAAACCTCTTTTGCCGTTTGCGACCATGCTGCAGGTGCCATTGCAATCAAGGCAATAACAAGCACCGATACTCTTTTCAAATTTCTCATAGCTGTAAATTTTTATTTGATACCATTATTAATCCTCTTTTGTACTCCATTCCCACACATCGGCAGAAACTTCAGCGCCCTTGTTAATCATTGTTTCAAGGTCATAGGTTGTTTCTCTACGATTACCATTAACAGTTGTATTTCCAGAAGAAAGAGCACCAACCACATCAGCAGGAACAGTTGCAACAGTGGCGACAACACATTTTGCGATAGTTACTACCTTACTCCAAAATCCCTTTTTCTCTTTTGCTTTGGCAGACATGTTGTCGTTAAGGTATTTTATTCTTGCGTTTATCATGTTGTACCACGGGTGTGTTGGTTGAGTGTAGGCAGAATACCAATAAGAATAGCTATGCCTTGCTATTGACATTGCTGACAGCAATACAATATAATCATCTTGGTACTCTTCTTTTGAGAACGTTTCATCGTTCATTATTCTTTTTTCCAACGAAAAGATGCTCTCACAGAATTGGCTTGGAGTTATATCTGAACTGTTGTTTATGACATTCAGCATAATGTCTCTGAATTCTAAAAGATAGCTGTTCAAAACATCGCTATTAACGACTTCTTGCAGAGCATTTTTGTCCTCGAACATGAACTTGTAAGTCAATTCCATAGATTCGTCAAGGTTTTGTTCATAATCCGCAATTGAAACATTGAATTCTGGATTTCTGTCTTTGTTGAACTCATATAAATCTTGCGAGGAGAAATAAATATCTCCTTTAAGATACTCAGCAAATTGTGTTAGTTTTTCATTGTGCTGAACTCCTACAAATTCATACGGGTTTTCTAATGCAATTTTCTTGTTCATGTTCTCAACAATTGCATCATCATTGTTGTTCTCGCAAGCCGTAAAAAACATAGCTGCAAACATTGTGGCTACTGCCAATTTCCTCTTAAATAACATATCTTTTTAATTTAATTGTTTAGGCTGCAAATATATGATATATTCTTCAAACGGCAAAACAATATGTGAAAATTTACTCATTTTATCCCTTTGAGTTAGGATTTCTCATTTTTAATGCAGCTAAATAATAGTATGCAATTTGCTGAATAGGAATATATTAGAAGTAAGATTTGTTCGAGATATATTATATGCTTTTATGGAGTGATATTATCTTTGAAAAAATTGATTTATTGTTATTGGGTTGTTGTTTTCTGTGGTTATATTTTGGTTCTTGGAAGCATGAAAAATATTCCTTTTTGTTTTGCGTTATGGTTTCGTGAAATCAATAACAAGGAAAGGCTTTTTGAAATGAATATACTGACAATAGATGTTGAGGAATACTTCACTTTATTGGGAGAGAAGTATGATGTGCATTACGAATCCCGTTTAGAGCAGGAGCTTGGAGTGCTGTTGGATATACTTGACAGTATGAACATAAAAGCCACATTCTTTATCCAAGGCGAGATTGTCAGTAAGCATACAGACATATTGCAAGAGATTGCACGACGTTTCGATATCGGTTTACACGGATACAGACATGTGGAAGCGACTAAAATGTCCATAGAGGAGTTTCGCCAAGATGTTCTTAGAGCCAAGGACATTGTCGAAGCCTTTGCGGGAAAAAGCGTATCCAAGTTCCGAGCCCCGTGTTTCGCTGTGAGAAAGGATTATGTGAAAGAACTTTTCGCCTGTGGAATAGAGACGGATTCTTCCTGCGTAAGTATCGATCACCAATTCGGAAAGAAAATAATAGAAGAGGCAAAACCCTGTTTACTCGAATATAATGGCAGAACGATAAGAGAGTTTCCGCCGACAGCAATTTCATTCTTCGGAAAAGGCTTAGGATTTCTCGGCGGAGGCTACTTCCGTTTGCTCCCATACGGACTGATACGGCATTTCACCAAACAAAACGAGGATTACCTTATGACATACGTCCATCCGCGAGACTTAGATGCCGCACAACCCATTGTGAACAACCTTTCGCCGACAAGACGTTTCAAGTCCTATATCGGCTTGCAAGGAGCGGAAAAGAAGTTGCGGCATTGGTTGACGGAATATCCCTTTACCGACATAGCCACCGCCGAAAAACACATTGACTGGCAGTCAGTCCCCGTAGTGAAATTATAGTTTCTTTTTCCGAACCGCCATTTGAGTTTTCTAAAACGCCGTTCCGGAAAATCAGAACGCCGAAAGAAAAAATTAGAACGGCGTTTTATTTTTGCCAATCTTCGATGGCTTTACAAGTGTCCGGAAGATAATTTATTGCCAAGCTGTCAGATGCTCGTAAAAATTCTGTTTGATTCTCTCTTGTTGTTTTCTTTTACAAGCTATTGGGTTGGTGGGTTTGAAAATTCTTAATATCAATCGATTTGAAGCAAGCCGAAGTATCAAAGAATATGAATGGGAGAGAAGGGTATGGTTTGTAAATGAGGTAGAAATGGGAGAGAGATAGATTATAGAGGGCGTGTAGAAAACTGGGAACTTTTGTGAATGTGGTTTGAAAGAGTGGGAATTATTTCTTTACGTCCATGGCTTTTCGCAGGCTGCTGCCGAGGCAGATGAAGGCGAGGACGAGAAGCATGATTGCTATGCCCGGGATTATTGCCATGTAGGCTGCGTCAAGTATAATGTAGCCGTAGTTCTCTTTTATCATGCTTCCCCATGAGGGCATTGGCGGTTGTACTCCCAAGCCGAGGAAGCTAAGTCCTGCTTCTTGTAATATGGCAGTGGCGAAGTTGGAGGCGGTGATGACGCTTATCGGTCCTACGACATTGGGTAGGATTTGATGCAGGATTATGCGACTGTTGCTTTCTCCGAGGGCTTTGGCGGCTTCGACAAATTCTTTTTCTTTCAGTGATTTGACTTGTCCTCTTACCATTCTGGCTATATCGACCCACATGGTAAGTCCTACGGCTGCGAAGACTTGCCAGAAGCCTTTGCCTAAGGCAAAGGTGATGGCTACGACGAGCAGTACGGTCGGTATCGACCAGACGACATTGATGAGCCACATGATGATGTTGTCTGCTTTTCCGCCGTAATAGCCGGCTATGGCTCCGAGGCTTACGCCTATGATGATGGCTATGAGTACGGATATGAAGCCTACGGAGAGGGATACTCTTGTGCCGACTATGAGTTGGGAAAGCATGTCTCTGCCGTATCGGTCTGTGCCGAGAAGGTAGGTACGTTTGGTGATTTTGAACTTAGTGTCGGCTGTAAGGCTGAGGGTGTCTCCTGCGTTGGGTGTATCTCCTGTGTAGGTTTCGAAGTAAGATGTGTTGCCGTTTGTCCATCGGCGGTAAACAGGTACGGAGGTATAGGGCGAGGGTTTGCCAAAGAGGAGTTGCTCAAAAAGGTTGGTTTTCTCTGTTACGGGCTTTGGAATTTGCAGCATCTCGATTTGGAAGCCTGGTTTTTTGACGGCTATTTCCAAGTGTTGTTCATTGGCGTAAGGTGTGCTGTCGGGGCTTATCAGGTAGGCTCCGAGTGCGAGCAGGACAAACAGTCCGATAATGCAGAGGCTTATCAGTCCGAGTGGGTCTTTGAGCAGTTGACGTATTATGCTTTTAGAGCAGCCCGAGGGCAAGTTTTGCTTCATCGCTTATTTTCTCGGGAGACCATGCCGGCTCAAAGGTTAGTTGGATTTGTACGTTGTTGACGCCATCGGTGTGTTTGACGGCTTCTTCAACTTCCAATGGGAGATTGTCTGCAACGGGGCAGTTCGGTGCGGTGAGCGTCATAACTATGAGAACGTCATTGTTGTCGTCTATGTCTATGCTGTATATAAGTCCGAGTTCGTAAATATCGACCGGTATTTCGGGGTCGTGAATTGTTTTGAGGACTTGTACTATGCGGTCATGCAATATATCTTTTTCGTTCATTGCTTTATTCTTGTTTTTGTTTGATGGAAAACGCCAAGGCGTAGAGTTTTATTTGCTTTATCATGCTTAAAAGTCCGTTGGAACGGGTAGGGGAGAGGTGAGAGCTTAGTCCGATGGTATCGATGAATTTAAGGTCGGCGGCATAGACATCTTCGGGTTTCTGAAAGTTGAAGACACGAAGCAGAAGAGTTATTATGCCTTTTGTTATGACGGCATCGCTGTCTGCTTTTATGTCCATCAATCCGTCTTTCAGGGTGGCACTTACCCATACGCGGGATTGGCAGCCTTTGATAAGGTTGGCTTCCGTTTTGTCTTTCTCGTCTATCTGAGGGCAGTTCTGTCCCAATTCTATGATGTAGGCGTATTTATCCATCCAATCTTCAAAATTGGCGAATTCATCTATGATTTCTTGTTCTATGGCTTCTATTGTCATGCCTCTATCGTTTTTATGATTTCGTCTATGTATTCTCTGTTGTTGGCAAGTCGCGGAACTTTATGTTGTCCGCCGAGTTTGCCTTTATTTTTTAACCATTTGTAGAAAGTTCCTTGCGGTGCTGATATGATTTGCGGCATTTGCAAGACAAGGTTCTTGTATCGTTTTGCTTCGTAATCGGAGTTGACTTCTTGGAGTGCCTTGTCGAATATTTCGGTGAAACTTTGCAGGTCGGCAGGTGCTTTGCCGAATTCCATAACCCATTGATGGCGTGTTTGGTTTTCCGCATGGTCGAAAAGAGGTGCTCCCGTGTATTCGTTTACACTTGAATCGGTTTCACGGCATGCAATGTTCAGTGCTTTTATGGCATTATCCACTATCACTTCTTCGCCGCAGGCATTGATGAAGTTCTTGGTGCGTCCTGTGATTTTGAAACGATAGGGGGCTTTCTCGGTGAAAGAGACGGTGTCTCCTATGGTGTATCGCCATAAACCGGCATTGGTGGAAATCAACATGGCGTAATTCCTGCCGATTTCGATCTCGGAGAGAGGCACAACCTTTGGATTGTCTTCGCCTATTTGCTCCACAGGAATGAATTCGTAGTATATGCCGCAGTCCAAGAGTAGAAGCATGCTGTCGGAGTCGCTTCTGTCCTGCAATCCGAAGAAACCTTCTGAGGCGTTGTAGGTTTCCATGTAATTCATGCTTGAAGGCAGTATTTCCTCGAATTGTTTGCGATAAGGCACAAAGCTGACTCCTCCGTGGAAATAGACTTCTATGTTCTGCCAGATGTCTTCTATGGATTTGGAAGTTCGTTCCATTATTTTTTTCAACAATACCATCATCCATGAAGGAACTCCGGAAAGACTGACTACGTTGGATGTTATGACGGAACTTATCATGCGTTCGAGCTTGCTTTCCCATTCCGGCATGAGTGCTATTTCCTTTTTAGGCACTCGGTAGAACTCTGCCCAGAAAGGAAGGTTGTCTATTATGATTGCTGATACGTCTCCGCAGAAGATGTCGCTTCCTGTCTCGTTTTCCTGTTTCGAGCCGCCGAGAGCGAGGTTCATTCCGGAAAAAAGCCTTGTTTCGGGGTGATTGTTGCAGTATAAGGCAAGCATATCTTTACCGGCTTTGTAATGACAATCATTGAGGCATTCCTCGCTTACGGGTATGAATTTGGATTTGGTGGATGTTGTTCCGGAAGACTTGGAAAACCATTTGATTTGGGACGCCCAAAGAACGTTGTTCTCTCCTCGTCTTATTCTTTCAAAGAAAGGAAGCAGACTGTTGTAGTCATTGACAGGCACTCTTTCATTGTAATCCTGCCAAGTCTTTATTGATTTATAGTCATAGAACTGTCCCCAGACGGTATTCTTTGCCGTATCCACAAGTTCTTTCAATAGGGTTTCCTGAACTTCCACAGGGTGATGCATGTAGTTCTCTATTTGAGGTATCCTCTTTTGCATCACTTTACTCATCAGCTCGTTTATCATATATGTTTTTGTTTTTGCATTATTTTATTTGGGTGCTTTTGCAACCAATATGGCTGCAATTATTCCGTAAATCAACAAGGGCAGAGCCACGGCAAGAATCGGTGGAAGGTTTGCATTGGTTGCGAAAACCTTTGTCAGTTTCATGAACAAGATAAGGCTGAATGCCAGAGTTATTCCGAAAGCAAGGTTCAAGCCTGTGCCGCCACGCTTTTTTTGAGATGACAGAGAAACCCCTATGACGGTCAGTATGACAAAGGCAATAGGGTTCAACAGTCGTTGATATTTCTCAACCTGCAATTCCGTTACTATGCTGCTGCCTCTCATTCTCTCTCTCTCTATTGCTTTATTCAACTGTGAATAATCCAACACTTCTGTTTTGATTTGGTTTATGTTGAATTCATGCGGTAAAAGACCTATGTTGATATGTTTTTCCTGACCTTGTTCGATAGTCTCTTGTAAACCGTTTATGTTCCTGATGTTGTAGTTCTTCATTATCCAATCTTTGGAAATGGAATCATAGGTTATTTGCTCAGCATGTATCTTTTGAGTGATTGTGCCTTTGGAAAATATTTCACGAGTGAACTTATAGCCTGTTACTCTCTCGTTGTTGTAGTATTGAATATAGATTTGTCTGCCTTTTTCCGTCTGTATGTGTATGTCATGGTGCTGATTATGGTAAGGGTCGCGGTAGTAAGTTCTCTCGTAATTCAATCGCGGTACGTTCAATTTGGGTATCAATATATTGCTGAGCCATAAATTCATGACACCTATGAGAATGGCACTGATGACAAAGGGTAACATATATCTTCGGAAGCTGATTCCGCTGCTCAAAACGGCAATGGTTTCGCTTCGGGAGGCGAGTTTGGAACAGATGAATACGACTGAAATGAAGAAAAAGAGGTATCCGTACATGTTTACGAAGTGGGGAACGAGGTTAAGGTAGTAATCGAATATCAAACCTTTGATCGGAGCATTGTTTGATATGAAATCGTCCAATTTTTCGGACAAATCGAATACTATTATTATAAGACTGATTAAGCCGACCGATACAAAGAAAGTTACCAAGAGCTTTCTGATGATGTAAAGGTCTAATATGTTGGCGATGATATACTTTTTTCGTCCCCTGCTCATTGCTTTCCGTCTCTACAATCTGCGTCCCAATTTCTCCACCATACTGTTTTTCCAACTCAAAAAGTCGCCTTCTATTATGTGTTGCCTTGCCTGACGCATAAGTTCGAGATAAAAGCTCAAATTATGTATGCTTGCGATTTGCAAAGCAAGTATTTCCTGCGATATGAATAGATGTCTTAGGTATGCTTTTGTATAAAGCGTATCGACTTCCGCTGTTCCGTTAGGGTCGATAGGGGAAAAGTCTGTTTTCCATTTCTCGTTTCTCATATTCATTATGCCCTCGCTTGTGAATAACATGGCGTTCCGTCCGTTTCTGGTGGGCATTACACAATCGAACATATCCACTCCGCGGGCTATTCCTTCCAAAAGATTTATGGGAGTACCCACTCCCATGAGGTATCTCGGCTTATCTTTGGGAAGAATTTCGCAACATAATTCCGTGAGTTCGTACATTTGTTCCACAGGTTCTCCAACGGACAAACCGCCTATTGCATTGCCTTCGCAGTCAAAAGAAGAGACGTATTCACAACTCTTTTTCCTTAAATCCTTATATACGCTGCCTTGAACAATAGGGAAAAGACTTTGCTCATATCCGTATTCGCATTCCGTTTCTCCAAATCTTTTGACACATCTTTCCAACCAACGGTTTGTCAAATCAAGGGATTTCTTTGCATAATCGTACTCACATGGGTAGGGCGTGCATTCATCGAATGCCATTATGATGTCTGCACCCAATGTTCTCTCAATATCTATTACTCTTTCAGGCGTAAAAACATGTTTGGAACCGTCTATATGGGAACGAAACACACAACCCTCTTCCGTAAGTTTGCGTCTGTGTCCGAGAGAATAGACTTGAAAGCCTCCGCTGTCGGTAAGCATGGGCTTGTTCCAAGAATTGAATTTCTGAATGCCCCCCGCCTGACGAATAACCTCCAATCCGGGACGGAGATATAAATGATAAGTATTGCCAAGTATTATTTGTGCGTGAATTTGCTTGTCAAGTTCGCTGCAATGTACCGCTTTTACAGATCCGATTGTGCCTACAGGCATGAAAATCGGCGTTTCTATTGTTCCATGTGCTGTTTCCATCTCTCCCACACGGGCGTTGCAATCGCTTGAAACATAGAGTAATTTGAATTTCATCTTCGAGTTATCAACAAAAAGCGTTTATAATTTCTTCGTACAAAGGTAATGCTAAAACTTGAATAAAGGATACTTTTGCTTGAAAAATCGATACTGATGATGGAATTTCTGTATTATCAACCCACATTGGCGGTATGGGTTATTTTAGCTTGTGTTGCGTTGTTGTTAATATTACAAGGCATTTATTATTTTGTTGTTTGCGGTAAGGCATTCTTCAATCGTAAGAAAGCAGAAAAAGAGACGCAATCCGATGATGTCGTTCTGCCCGGCGTTTCTGTCGTTATAGCAACGAAGAATGAGGAATATAATCTGAAAGACAAGTTAGCCTTTTTCTTGGAACAGGATTATCCGGAGTTTGAAGTGATAGTCGTGAATGACGCTTCGGCAGATGATACGGAATATGTGTTGAAAGCTTTTTCCAAACTGTATCCCAATTTGAAACCGGTGAACATTGTGGAGAACGTAAACAAATTCAAAGGTAGGAAATTCCCCATTTCTTTGGGAATAAAGGCTGCAAAATACGACTATGTAGTATTCAGCCATGCCGAATGTCAACCCGCAGGCTTTGAGTGGCTGAAAAACATAATGTTCAACTTTACAAAAAAGAAATCCGTCGTTCTCGGGTATGCTTCTTGCAAGCAAAGCAAAGGCTTATTCAACAAAATAGTTCAATACGACAACCTGAGAACCGCCATAAATTACATAGGACTCGCCCTTTGCGGACAACCCTATATGGGAGACGGCAGAAATTTGGCATACAGAAAGGATTTATTCTTCAAGGCAGGCGGATTTACCAAACATTACAACCTTACGCTTGGTGAAGATGACATCTTCATCAGCAGCGTAGCAAATTCGCAAAACACAACCGTTGCACTATCTCCCGAAAGTTTCGTTACCTTTGAACAAAAACGCAATAAAAGCGATTGGAGAAAACTGAAAAAAGAAAGAATTGCAAACCATCGTTTCTTCAAATTCAAACATAAATTCCTGCTTTCCCTACTGCCCCTATCGACTTTTTTGTTCTACGCCGGTGTAATAAGTCTTGCCTTTTTGGCGTTCCCATACCAATACATCATTCTTGCATTGGTATTGAAATTCATCTTGCAGATGGTCGTATATTTCAGAGTGTGCAAACGTTTAGGCGTAAAAAAAATACACCTTTTTGCACCATTGTTTGAAATATACTTCTTATTCTTCGATGCAAAAATGAGAATAATATCGTTGTTCAGCCGAAAAGCATAATGAAAGCAAATTGCAATCTGTCGGATAAAGCAAACAAAGATTACGAATTGGTAATCAAAGCAAGAGACGAAGGCGATCAAAAAGCCTATGCCGCCTTGATGAAAGCATATAGAGACCCTGTATATTATATGCTTTTGAAGATGACGGGCAGCATAACCGATGCAGAAGACTTAACCATAGAAGCCTTCGGCAAAGCTTTCAGAGCAATCGACTCTTATACTCCAAACTTTGCGTTTAGTACCTGGTTGTTTCGCATAGCCACCAACAACTGCATCGATTTCATCAGAAAGAAACGTACCATTACCGTTTCGATGGACAACCTTTATACAGATATTGACGGAGAAGAAAGAGGCATAAACATAGCCTCCGAAAACCTCGATCCGGAAGAAAGTATTATAGACAGACAAAAGAAAGCCGCCATGCGGGATATTGTATCCCGTTTGAAGCCTCATTACAGGATTTTGATAGAACTGCGATACTTCGATGAAAAAACCTACGAAGAAATTTCAGAACAACTGCAAATGCCGATAGGAACGGTCAAAGCCAAGCTCTTTCGAGCGAAAGAATTCCTTTTGCAGTTGGTGAAAAATTGCAAAGAACTACAATAAATATCATTATGACATCAATATCCTTACAGCCATTGTACCCTCTCGGCTGCAAAACCAAGCAAGAGGACGAAACCACGGCAAGACATATCTACGAAACCTCCTTTCCTGAAGATGAAAGAAGAGATTTCTCACAAATGAAGCCACTCTCGGAGAAAGCACCCTTTGTGTTCAACCTCATAAAAGCAGAGGACGACCAAGTCATAGGCATAATAAGCCTTTGGAACTTCGATACATTCACCTATATCGAACATTTTGCCATATCCGATGCCATAAGAGGTAAGGGAACAGGCTCCAAGGTATTGCAACTCTTGAAAAGCAAGATACAAACCCCTATAATCTTTGAAGTGGAATTGCCACAAACGCAACAAGCACGCCGACGCATAGAATTTTACCGCCGTCATGACTTTGACATACAGCCCTACAAATACATACAACCACCATACGACAAAACCAAACAAAGCCTCGAAATGCACATCATGACTAACCTGAATACACAGCCGGACAAAGCAACATTCGACCATATAGTCCGAACATTATATACCTACGTCTATCAACTCCCCACCGCTAAGAAATAACCCTCTATCCCTAATCTAACCCAATCGAAAGGCGTTTCGTGATAAATAAAACGCCGTTTGGGAAAATTCTTTCGGCGTTTTAATTTTTCAGAACGGCGTTTCAAAAACGGAAACGGCTGTTTCGTTGAAAGGAAACAGCCGTTGTATAATTCTGTTGTGCTTTACAGATTAAGTTTGTTGTATGCCAATAGCCATCTTTCGGGGACTCTTCCTTCCATTGCTTCTTCGTAATCTTTGAAAGTACAAGGTACAAGAAAATGACGGAGGTATTTCTCTTGCATTTCGCCGGGGCAGGAGACTTGCATCCACCATCGTTCGCTTTTCTTGCTTTTGAAAAAGATTATGGTCATATCGTTAGGCATAAGGACGCTGAATTTATAATAGTTCTTGGTGTCTTTGTACGGAAAATCGTTCTTACGCCAGTTGTATCCCTCGATGAAGTACCAGAGGGCGTGCGATATAATTTGGGCTGTGCGGCGGTTATTGTCTTTTTTCTCGTCATAGTTATATATCCCGACCGAAGTGAGTTTGTCGCTCATGCCTGCGAAATTGAGTATCTTGCAAAACTCCTCGCCGTAGAGTCCGTGCGGATTGTCGCTGCATGGAGAGTCTGAGGCTCTTATTGCTCCAATATCGGCTATCAGCATATCGGCATTGCGGATAAGGGGTTCGGTTTGTTCGACTTGGTTCTGTATTTCGCCCAAACGGTATATTTCGAACTTCATTTGCTGCATTAAATCTATGGCTTCCGGTGCCACAAGGTATGTCTGGTAGGCTGCATGGGTGTAATTGAAGAGATAGTTGGGTTGATTGCAGAAAATATAAGTCAGATAGTTATCAACGTTCATCTCAGCGTTCAAATCCTTGAAGTCGAATTTGCTGTCGAGATTGAAGATGTTTATTATCTGTCCTATTTGTTCGTATGCCTTATAGTTCCCTGCCGCCATATCGTTGTCGCCTCCCAAGATGACGGGTATGATTCGGTTTTGAAAGAGGGTACTGCATACTTCTGCCAAAGCGGAATAGGTATCGTTGCGTGTTTTGCCTCTTTGCAGATTGCCAAGGTCAAGGATTTTTATGCGTTTGCGGTGTTGTTTGAGTTTGTAAAACTCTTTCCTTATGGTGTCTGCCGCATAAGTTTGTTCCTTTGTCGTATCGGTTTCGCTGCTTCCTACTCCTATAATCGCCATATCGGCTATTATGTTTTTCAAGTCTCCTTTGAAAGTTTGAGAGAGGCTGTTTGTATTGATGATTTTGGCGATACTGTCATCTTCAAGCTCGTTTAAGCCCAAACGTTCCGTATCTATGGGTTTGAAGTATATGCTTATATCCATTTCGTTTCTTTTTATAATCTTCTGATATCGGCTCCGAGTTTGTTCAATCGAATGTCGATGTCCTGATAGCCGCGGTCTATTTGTTCAATATTGTCTATTATGCTTGTGCCTTCTGCTGATAGGGCTGCTATAAGCAAGGCTACTCCGGCTCTTATGTCCGGGGAGGTCATGCGAACGCCTCTCAATGGGTATTTTCTTTCGGAACCTATGACCGTTGCCCTGTGCGGGTCGCATAAGATGATTTGGGCTCCCATGTCTATCAGCTTATCAACGAAGAACAATCGGCTTTCAAACATTTTTTGGTGTATAAGCACACTGCCTTTTGCCTGTGTTGCCACCACTAAGGCTATGCTTATCAAATCCGGAGTAAATCCCGGCCATGGTGCATCGGATATGCTCATTATGGAACCATCTACAAATTTTTCCACTTCGTAGATGTCTTGTTGCGGAATGTGCAAATCGTCGTCTTTGACTTCGATTTTGATTCCGAGTTTTCTGAATGTGTCGGGAATAATTCCGAGTTGCTTTACATTGACTTGCTTTATTGTGATGTCGGAACGGGTCATTGCGGCGAGGCCTATGAAACTTCCGACCTCTATCATATCGGGAAGAAGTCTGTGTGTGCAACCTTTGAGCGAATCGACTCCCTCTATGGTGAGCAGGTTGCTGCCGACACCGGATATTTTCGCTCCCATATTGTTGAGCATTGTGCAGAGCTGGAAAAGATACGGCTCGCAGGCTGCGTTAAATATGGTTGTCGTTCCCTCCGCCATGCAGGCTGCCATGACTAAATTGGCTGTTCCCGTAACGGAAGCCTCGTCCAAAAGCATGTAGCATGCCTTCAAACGATCGCATTTCACTTCGTAAGCTCTGCTTTCGGGAGAATAGCTGAAATGTCCCCCCAATTTCTCGAAACCGAAGAAGTGTGTATCCAATCTTCTTCTGCCTATCTTATCACCCCCCGGGGTAGGAATGTGAGCTTTGCCGAAGCGAGCCAACATGGGGCCTACCAACATTATGGAACCACGCAGAGAGGAAGCCATCTGAGCATAACGCTCCGTATAGATGCGGTCTATTTCCACTCTGTCTGCTTGAAAGGTGTAAGTGTTTGCGGCAGGTTTGTGTACCTTTACGCCGAGATATTCCAAGAGTTCTATCAACTTGTTTACGTCTCTTATGTTAGGTACATTTTCTATTGTAATTTCTTCATCACTTAGCAAAACCGCACAAATCACTTGCAAGGCTTCGTTTTTTGCACCTTGCGGCACTATCTCTCCGCTGAGGATTTTACCGCCTGTTATTTCAAAAGAACTCATGCTTTATTTTTTCTGTCTGTTGTTTGTCTTTTTTCTGTTGCCTTGTTGGAGATGATTCTTGGCTTTTACTTGCGAATGATTATTCAAAAGTCTCTTTGTGCTGAGGAGTTTGAAGTCTTCTTGCAATTTCAACTGACCGTGAGAAAGCTGTTCAAAGTGTTTCAAAATCATTTCATCATCACAACTGTTCACGTTCCATTGCAAATAAGCCTTTTTCAAGTATTGGGCAATCATTCCTATAAGAACGTTTTTCTCTTCACCCTCCGGCATGGTGATAACCTTATCGATAACGTTTTCTATCAGCTTTCCGTATGGACGAAAACGTATCATGGAACTCTTATAAGCCAATCTCTCCGGTTTGGAATCCAATTCCTCTTTCACCGGTTTGGGGTATGGAGAGTCCACGTCCAAACGATAGTCCGACATAATGAACAAATGATCCCAGAGTTTATGCTTATAATCACTCAATTCCTTTACTGAAGGATTTACCTGAGCCATGGCATTTATGATTATGCCAGCAAAAGCAGTTCTCTTTTCTCTGTCCTCTATTGTTAGGGCGTAATCGACCAAACCTTGTACATTACGACCGTACTCCGGTATGTTTAATTTTTCTCTCTCTGTGTTATATTTCATTTTGTGTACTTTTTCAGTTTTGCAAATTTCAAAATCAAAGTTTTCTCTCCGTTATCGACAAAATCGACAACGGCTTTGCTATCGGCTCCCTTGCCTTCCATGCTTATTATTGTTCCTCTGCCGAATTTATTATGGTAAACTTCTTCGCCTACTATACACTTTGCCGGCTCGGTGAACTCACTTGCGTTCTCTTCTCTTCTTTCCGCTTTCTTGGTGTAAAGATTGCTTTTGAAACTTGTGATAGGTTTACGTTTGCTTTCAAAGAGAGGTAAAACTTTCTTGGGCTTTTCCTCTCCGAATGCAGGCAGTTGTCTTTTACCGTTTGAGCAATCCAAATATTCTTTGGCTATATCGTCAATAAACCTGCTCTTTTCCGAAAAGATAATTTGCCCGTATTTATATCTCATCGTGGCACAACTTAGCGTAACGCTTTGCTTTGCTCTGGTCAGAGCAACATAAAACAAACGTCTTTCCTCTTCTGTATCAGTTCTTGAAGCAAGGCTGAGAGTGGAAGGAAATAAATTCTCCTCCATTCCGACAATAAACACATCTTCAAACTCCAATCCTTTGGAAGAATGTATCGTCATAAGGCTTACGCAATTCGTATCGTCCTCCTCTTTGTCCGAATCAGTCAACAGGGAAATCCTTTGCAGAAATACGTCCAAGGTTTTATTCTCCACGGAAATCTCTTCGCCGGTAAGTTCATCTATTATATTCTCCTCTTCTGCCTCCGTGAACGACTGCAAGGCGGCAAGTAATTCCTCTATATTCTCGACTCTGTCTTTATTTTCCGGAATGTCCTCAGCTTTCAAAGTCTCGATAATCCTGCTTCGCCGTATAATCTTCTCGCCCAATTCAAAGGCGTTATCTTTATAAAGCAAAGAAGAAAAAGCTCCTATCATTGAACAGAAATCCCGCAACTTCGTAACAGCCGAAGACGTCAAACCGTGTTCGGAAAGATTATTCGCATAAACCGCCTCGAACAAAGAACAATCCAAAGCACCGGCAGCTATATGCAACCTGTCCATACTGGTTTGTCCAATGCCCCTTGCCGGATAATTCACAATCCTCTCAAACGCCTCATCGTCCTTATTATTTACCACCAAACGCATATAAGCCAATACGTCCTTGATTTCCTTTCGCGAATAGAAAGATGTGCCGCCGTAAAGCCTGTACGGAATATTCTTCAACCTCAAAGCATCTTCAAATGCTCTCGATTGACTGTTCGTTCTGTACAATATGGCAAAATCGCTGTATGCACAACCTTCCGCCATCTTCTGCTTTATCCTGTTGCAAACAAACTCCGCTTCCGCCTTATCGCTTTCCAGAGAACGGAACTCAATCTTGCTACCCTCAGGATTATCTGTCCATACAGTCTTCTTTATTTGGTCTATATTCTTTTCAATAACCGAATTGGCAGCATTCACAATATTACCCGTAGAACGGTAATTCCTTTCCAACTTAAAAAGATGTACATTATCGTAATCCTTCTTGAACTTCAAAATATTTTGAATGTTCGCACCCCTGAACGCATATATACTCTGAGCATCATCACCCACAACACAGATATTGCCATGCCTTGAAGCCAAAGCCTTCACAATAGCATACTGAGCATGATTTGTATCCTGATACTCGTCAACCATTATATAACGAAACCTCTGCTTATATTTCTCTGCCACATCGGGAGACATTCGCAGCAACTTATACATATTGAAAAGCAAGTCATCGAAATCCATAGCCATATTCTTTCGCAACCTCTTCTCATATTCCACGAATATTTCAGCCATTGCAGGCTTGCCTGCCACAGCATCTTCCGAGCGGAACGACACATCTTCCATATACTCCGATGCCGAGACAAGAGAACTCTTAGCCTTGGAAATACGATCGGCAAGGTAAGAAATATTATATACCTTATTATCCAAACCCATATCCTTGACAACGGATTTCAAAAGCGACTTACTGTCGGAAGTATCATAGATAACAAAGTTCTTCACATAGCCCAACTTCTCCGCCTCCAACCTCAAAATTCTGGCAAACACAGAGTGGAAAGTACCCATAAGAATAGCCTTGGCCTTATCACCAATCAAGGAAACAATTCTCTCCTTCATTTCCTTGGCAGCTTTGTTTGTAAAGGTCAAAACCAAAATAGAATAAGGCGACGCACCACATTCCAAAAGGTGAGCCACCCTGTAAGTCAACGTACGGGTCTTACCCGAACCCGCCCCCGCAACAATCATGACAGCCCCCTCACATTGAGCAGCCGCCACACGTTGTTGTTCATTCAATTCGTCCAAAAGCATAAGCAAAGGATATAGTCTATAACTCGCAAAAGTACGAATAAAATCTCATACGGCAATAAATATGAAACGAAAAAGCAGTAATGGTAAAGAGTATGAAGAGAGGAGTGTTGCTATGAGTTATAGAAATCATAGAAGCCATAGTAATTACAAAAGATATAGAAAACCGGAACTACTAAAAGAGTAAATGTAGTTTCTGACATACTTTCTTTATTCTCTATGCTTTCTTAGTTTTTCTCCGAGAAATCCGTTCAATCCGTGTTAGTAATTACTTTTGCCAACTCTATTTTTCTTCGGTTTGGTTTGTACTGTCTTTACCCTTCTTCAATGGCTTTTGCGACTTCTTGAATCGGGGTTTATTTCGGTTGATGAGAAGTTGTGGTTTTACATCTTTTTGAAGTACTGCAATGCTTCTATAATATCTTCATCTGTTTTGAGGAATGAGGGGTAGAAGTATTGGTCTCCGTAAAGGTTTTGTGCTATGTAGGCTTTCATGAGTTGCTTTACTTCTTTTGTTTCGGCTGTTGTCAGTCTGCCTCGCGTAGTATTTTGTTCGCTTGCGAAGTTCAGCATGCTTTGATAAAAGTCTTCACTGACCGTATAACGGTTCAAGAAGTCGTCTCCGTCTTTATAGGTACTGAAGTTGTTGCGATTACGATCCACATAGTCGAAGCAGTATTTGTAAATCAAGCCTTTTTTTAGCAGTGTGGTATAGTATTCGCCTCTTTTGTAATTGTAATATGGCAATTCCACATCCGGTTCTATTCCTCCGCCTCCATAGACAATTCTTCCTTTCTTTGTCTTGTATTTCAACGAGTCTGCATGCGATATTGTGTCGCTGTGTTTTTCCATGTTGGCGTAGCGTTCTATGAAGTCGGCAAAATATTTTTCAGGGTCGCCCGATATGTAAGGTCTTTGTATGCAACGTCCGCTCGGGGTATAGTAACGTGATACGGTAAGCCTGATTGCCGAGCCGTCCGGCAGTTCTTTCTGTTCTTGAACCAAGCCTTTGCCGAAAGTCCTTCTGCCGATTATTATTGCTCTATCGTTGTCTTGCAAAGCTCCTGAAACTATTTCGGAAGCCGAAGCGGAGATTTCATCTATCAGAACTATGAGTTTGCCTTTTTCAAAGATTCCTTCGGAAGTTGCAAAGTAGTCGTTTCTGCCTCTATATCTGCCGTTGGTGAAAACGATAAGGTCATCCGAGGGCAGGAATTCGTCTGCAATTTTTATTGCTTGGTCAAGGTAGCCGCCTCCGTTGGCTCTCAAATCGAATATAAGTTGCTTTGCTCCCTTGTCTTGCAGCTTCAGAAGGGCGGAATGTACCTCTGAATAGGAGTTGGCAGTGAATTGAGAGAGTTTTATGTAGCCTGTAAGTTTGTCAAGCATGCCGTAATAATCTACGCTGTGGATAGGAATCGGAGCTCTGGTGATATTGTAGTTTATAGTTTTGTTTACGCCTGAACGATGTACGGAAAGGGAAACCTTGGTGCCTTTTTTGCCGCGAAGAAGTTTGAATGCTTTATCGTTGCTTATGTCTTTTCCTGTTACGTTTTTGCCATCGACCTTAACGATACGGTCGCCTGCCATTATGCCTGCTCTTTGTGAAGGTCCCGGATTGATGGTTTGCAAAACCACAATGGTGTCATCGATTATTCTGAATTGTATTCCCACTCCGTCGAAGTTGCCTTGCAAGACTTCGTTCTCCTTTTTGATTTCTTCAGCCGTCATATAAACGGAATGAGGGTCCAAGTCGGCGAGAAAACTCCTTATTGCTTCGTCTTGCAATGAGTCCATATTGACTTTATCGACGTATTGGCTGTCGATGAGTGAAAGAATGTAATCTATCTTGCCTCCTTTAGTAGGAAAATTACGGTCTTTACTTGTGGGTATAAGGTAAAAACCGAGAACGACCCCTATGACTGCCGCAATGGCAGCAACAACAGGGGTCTTGTATCTCTTATTCATTTCAATAAATGTTTTATTTGCTTATCCACTTCTGCACTTCTTCAAGTTTGAGTGCAGGAATGTCGAGTTTGTTTTTCTTTCTCAATCCGTTCAAATCGTTGAACAATTTGTTGGGATTGGCGTTTTGAAAGTCTTCTATTTTGCTTATGCCGCTTTGTCTCAAAGGTGCAATCCATTCTTGCGGCACTCCGCATTCCATGAATTGGGCATCTGTTGCGACAACAGGCTTTTTCTCCGGTTTCATTTGAGGGAAAAGAAGTACGTCCTGTATGGAAGCATTGCCTGTCATCAGCATGCAAAGACGGTCGATGCCTATTCCCATTCCGGAGGTAGGCGGCATGCCGTATTCCAAGGCTCTTACGAAGTCGTAATCTATGTACATGGCTTCATCGTCGCCTCTTTCCTGTAATTTCAATTGGTCTTGAAATCTCTCCAACTGGTCAATAGGGTCGTTCAATTCGGAATAAGCGTTTGCCAATTCCTTACCGTTGACAAATAATTCAAACCTTTCGGTCAAGCCTTCGACCTTTCTGTGCTTTTTCGTCAAAGGAGACATCTCCTTAGGGTAGTCATATATAAATGTAGGCTGAATGTAATGTTCCTCACATTTGGCTCCGAAAATTTCATCTATCAATTTACCTTTACCCATGGTGTCATCGACCTCTATGCCGAGGCTTTTGCAGGCAGCGAACAACTGTTTCTCGTCCATCTCATAAATATCGCAGCCGGTATATTGAAGAATGGAATCCCTCATGCTTACTCTTGCGAAAGGACGTTTGAAATCCACTTCCTTGTCTCCTATGTTCACTTTCGTGCCGTTGTGAAGAGCAAGGGCAACACGTTCTATCATCTCTTCGGTGAAGTCCATCATCCAATTATAATCCTTGTATGCCACATAGATTTCCATACATGTGAACTCAGGATTGTGTGTGCGATCCATGCCTTCGTTTCTGAAATTGCGGGAGAACTCATACACTCCGTCGAATCCGCCCACTATCAGTCTTTTCAAGTAAAGTTCGTTGGCTATTCTCAAATAGAGAGGTATGTTAAGAGTGTTGTGGTGCGTTATGAAAGGTCTTGCGGCAGCTCCTCCCGGGATTGGTTGCAATACGGGGGTTTCTACTTCAAGGTATCCGTGTTCGTTGAAGAAGTTTCTCATCGTATTGATGATTTTAGTCCTCTTCACAAAGGTGTCTTTGACCGAAGGGTTGACAATCAGATCCAAATAACGTTGACGGTATCTTTGTTCCGTGTCGGTGAATGCGTCATACACTTTGCCGTCCTTCTCTTTCACCACCGGCAAAGGTTTTACGGATTTACATAAAACGGTCAATTCTTTGACATGAATCGAAATTTCGCCCATTTGAGTCGTGAAGACGTATCCTTTCACGCCTATTATGTCGCCTATGTCAAGCAGTTTCTTGAAAACGGTATTGTACATCGTTTTGTCTTCTCCATGACATATTTCGTCTCTTTTGATGTAAAGTTGGATTTTACCGTAGCTGTCTTGAAGTTCGGCGAAAGAAGCTGCTCCCATTATACGACGGGACATTATCCTTCCGGCTATTGAAACCTCTTGATACAGGTTCGTATTGCTTGGATAATTGCTTAGGATTTCGCTTGTGTTTACATTAACGGGATACAAAGGTGCGGGATACGGGTCTATGCCGAGTTGTCTTAATTGTTCCGCAGCCTGTCTTCTAAGTATTTCTTGTTCGCTCAATTCGTTACTCATGTCGTAATCTTGTTGTTTCAGACTGCAAATTTACGGATTTATTCCCAAACAATGCTTTAGTATTCGGGCTTTTCGGAAGAAAGTAAGAGGAAAACGAATATTTTTTACGAGGCAATGGTTCGCTTTTCAGGAAAAGTAGTAATTTTACAAACTCGTTTCAGAGTTTACAAAGATATATTTTTTGACTGATATGAATGGTTTTCAAAAGAAGTTGTCGGCCTTGGTAGCGGAGTTTGAAAGAGCCGGCAGAAGAGTATGCGAGAGCGAGATGGTATCCCGCCTCGATATTGACGTACTTAGCGAAAAGATGAGGCAGATGTATGATTTTCTTTTGTCCTCCGACTTGAACGGAATAGAAGAAATGAAGCATGTATTGCCTGTGCCGGAAGAGTTATTCGCCGAAAGGGTGGAGGTAAAACTTGAAGAGCCTGCAATCGAAACGCCGATTGCCAAAAATAAAACGGCGTTTGAAAAAATTGAAACGCCGAAAGAAAAAATTGAAACGGCGATTCGTAAAGAGCCTGAGCAAGTGATTGAAAATAAGGAGGAAGATGCAGCAGAGGAAAAGGAGGTGATAGAACTTGTAAAGGAAGAACCGAAGCAGGAGGAAATTGTTTCTATTGAGCCTGAGGAGGAAAAAACGGAGGAAAGTGCAGCGGAAGAAGAGATTGAAGAGGAAAAGCAGCAGGAGAAAGAGCAGGAGAGCAAGGACAGCCGTTCATCCGTTTTGAGTTATCTGCACCATAATATAATGCGTGAGGGAGAGGAAAAGCCCAAACCGCAGGTGGGTTCAACCTTGGACTTATTTGCCGAGAAAGCTCCCTCCATTGCAGAACGCTTCGAGAGTCGCACAAGAAGCGATTTGAGAACTGCAATAGGGGTTAGCGAGAAATTTATGTTCATCAACGATTTGTTTTCCGGCAATTTGAAAGAATATACCGATTTTATCAATAAGTTGAATGAGGTAACGACTTGGGACATGTCCAAATTGATAATAGAAGAAACCAAACAGAAGAAAAAATGGGCTGCCTCTTCCTTGGCATATACCACTTTGCAGGATTTGATACACAAACGTTTTGAAAAATAAGAGATGAGCAGGGTTTTCATTTTTTCAGCCCCTTCGGGCAGTGGCAAAACCACCATATTGAGGAAAATTTTCGAGAAAATGCCCGATACTTTCGGCTTCTCAGTCTCGGCAACCAATCGTCCTGCACGTGAGGGTGAGAAAGACGGAAAGGATTACTACTTTCTATCAACCGAAGATATGAGACAGAGAATAGAAAAGGGCGATTTCCTTGAATGGGAGCAGGTTTATGAGGGACGTTATTACGGCACGCTGAAATCCGAACCCGACAGAATAGCCTCGGAGGGTAAGATAGCCGTTTTTGATGTTGATGTGAAAGGCGGAATAAATATAAAGAAGATGTTGAAAGACGATGCCTTTGCCATTTTCATCATGCCGCCGAGTGTGGAGGAACTTCGCAAACGCCTGCAAGGCAGAAATACCGAGACGGAAGAGGATTTGCAAAAAAGACTTTCAAGAGCCGAAATGGAAATAAAGCTTTCGACCGAGTTCGATAAGGTGGTTCTGAACGATGATTTGGATACTGCCGTTTCACAAGTGGAGGAAGCAATAAGGCAGCAAATGAAAAAATGGAACTTTTAGCAGTGAGAGAGAAATAAGAGATGGAGAGAGAGAATTATTTGTGTTTGTTGGAACTGTTGAACTTCGATAATGTCGTACTGCAAAGCAGCAACGATATGTTGCAAATAAGACTTGACAGGATAACAAAGGACTTGTCAGAAGCCTTGCGTGAAAAGGAGGAAGGAATAGAGTGCTGCAATTTCGGTTCTTACATATTACTTTCTACGCATTCCGATGATAAGGAGAGTTTAGAGAAATTGCTATCCGTTGCTGTTCTTTACAACAAGCAGGCATTGATGTTCGGTTATCCTCATAAGGGAATTGTATGTCGTCAAAAGCAGGCATGCACCAAGCATAAGAGCATAGAGGTTTTCAATTCCTGTGCATTCATCAAGGCAAAAGGCAAATTGGCACGGCAGGATATCGCAGGCATTATCGTTGACGAGGAAGTATATGCCGAAAAGCAAGAATCCGTGCAGTTTTACAGCTCGACATTCGAGAATAAGCAGGTGTTGAAGATATTCAAAACCTCTTTGGCAGGCATAGCTTTTGAAGAGGTGAAGAAGACTTTGAAAAGTAATTTTGCCAAGATAGGTGCCGGAAAAGGCTCTTCGGAAGAAAAAGCATTGAAATCTCTTCTGAAGTTCATGGAAGCGGAAAACCAATAGTCGGCAAGCGGAAGCATGAAAAGCAAGCTACCTGTGTCGGCAGAGAAACAAAATACGGGGAAAACCGTATGTGATTTTAATAGAGGCGAATTAGCGTTTCAGGAAAAAAGAATGAAATCATGATAAAACGAATGATTGTGATGATGTCCCTTGCGTTGTGTGCAAGCGGATTATTTGCTCAAACTTACATAAGAGATGCGGAGTACGGAGATGCCGATGCCCGGTATCGTTTGGGCAAGATGTATGAAAGAGCGGACAGAATGCCGAAAGATATAAACAAAGCCGTATATTGGTACACCAAAGCGGCGGAGGAAAATCACCCCAAAGCGATAATGGCTTTGGCAGAATTGTATTATTACGGTGTGGAGGTGAAGCAAAACCTGCCTTTGGCATTGAAGTACTTCCGTCTTGCGGCAGAGAGTAAAAATATGGAGGCTGTGTATTGTCTTGGTGAGATGTACGAGCAGGGAGTAGGCATTGCAAAGGATTTGAGCAAAGCTTTTGCATATTATAAGCAGGCAGCCGATGAGGGAAATCTCGCAAAGGCTCAGTTCAAAGTAGGAAAAATGTCATATCTCGCTCAGGGAACAAAGCAGGATGTTGCACAAGCCTTGAAATACATACATTCGGCTTTCGACAACGGCTATCCTACGGCAATAGAATTTTGGAACGAAAATCAGTTATGGAAGTATGAGCAGTAAGATAAGGAGAATAGGAATTTGTATAGTCGCAGTACTTTTCTGTACGGAGCTTTGCTGTCAGAATTTACTCTTAAAGGCAAAGGGAGGCAATGTTGAAGCACAATATGAGCTTGCAACGCAATATTATAAAGGTATAGGGCAATTACAGAGTTACTCTTCAGCTTTCGTATGGTACAAAAAGGCAGCTGAGAAAAACCACCCTGCTTCATGTTATGCGGTGGCTCAGATGTATGAAAAGGGACTTGGTTGTTCCCAAAACGAGCGTTTGGCTTTTTCTTACTATATGCAGGCAGCGGAAAGAGGACATGCAGAATCGCAACTCAGGCTTGCACAGATGTTTGACGAAGGTATAGGCGTTGTGGATAATCCTGCACGGGCATATCTCTGGTATAGAATTTGTGCAGATAGGAATGAGGTTTATGCTTGCAGGCGAATGGGCGATTTTTATATGACGGGAACGGTTGTGGATAAGGACTTGTTTGAAGCCAAACACTGGTATGAAAAAGCGGTGGAGCAGAACGACATCGATGCAATGCAGAAATTGGCTTATATATACGTAATAGGAGAGAGCGTTGCACCGGATTACAAAAAGGCTTCCGAATTGGCAGAGGAGCCATTGAAGCAAGATTTGCCTGTTGCTCAATACGTGAAAGCTTATTTGATGGAAAACGGTTTTGCGGAGAAGAAACAAGCTGCCAAGGCTTTGGAACTCTACAAGCAATCGGCAAAACAGAATTTTGCACCGGCAAAAGAACCTGTTGCAATAGACAGATACAGAAAGGAAGGCAAGATAGACAGTCTTTTAAGCTTGAAGAAAATCAAGAGAGCGGAGGTTTACTACATTCTCGGCAAGGAATACATAGCCGGAACACAGACGAAGAAGAATGTAAAGAAAGGATTGGAATACCTGAACAAAGCAGCAGCCTCTTCATATGCCGAAGCATATTTGGAACTCGGCAAATTATACAAAGAAGGCAAAGTTGTGAGAAAAAATATCGGCAGAGCGAACAATTACTTCAAAGATGCACTTGATTTAGGCAACAAAGAAGCAGAACAATATTTGAAGAAATAAAAGCGTTTTGTCGAATAAACATACTTAAAAGAAGAAATACCATGGCAAATTTGGATACGGCTGCTTGCAATAACGCAGACAAGTGGCTGAACAGCAGTATTGATGAAAGTATAAAGGCGGAAATAGTCCGCATGAGAGCGGAAAATCCGGAGGAATTCAACGATGCGTTTTATCGCACCTTGGAATTTGGAACGGGAGGATTGAGGGGCGTGATGGGATTGGGAACAAATCGTATGAATTTACTCACCGTGAGCATGACAACGCAGGGATTTTGCAATTATATCAGACTTAAAAACGGTGAAAAGCCCATAAGCTGCGTCATATCTCACGACAGCCGTAACAACAGCAGGGAATTTGCGTTGACAACAGCCCGTGTCATGACAGCAAACGGTTTCAAGGTTTATATGTTCGAGGATTTGAGACCTACACCGGAGCTTTCCTTTGCAGTCAGAGAACTGAAAGCCGATGCAGGAGTGATGATAACAGCTTCCCATAACCCTAAAGAATACAACGGATACAAGGCTTATTGGAACGACGGAGCCCAACTGACGACTCCTCACGATGTGGAAGTGATTGAACAGGTCAATAAGATAACCGATATTGCCCAAGTAAAGATTTCCAAGGATGATGCCGGTATAACTTTTCTTGGAAAGGATATGGATAAGACCTATATCGACAGAGTTAAGTCCCTATCTCTTAACAAAGGATACATAGAACGCCATAAGGATTTGAAGATTGTCTATACTCCTTTGCACGGAACAGGTATCACAGTAGTACCTGTGGCTTTGAAAGCCTACGGATTCGAAAATGTCTTTGTGGAAGAACATCAGGCAATACCTGACGGCAATTTTCCGACCTGCCTTTCGCCCAATCCTGAGAACCCCGAAGCATTGGAAGCAGGCTTACGAAAAGCCAAAGAGGTAGATGCGGACATCCTTTTGGCGACAGACCCGGACGCAGACCGCGAAGCAATAGCCGTAAAGACATCTTCCGGAGAGTGGGTCTTGCTCAACGGAAATCAAACAGCCGCTCTATTCACTTATTACCTCTTGATGCGTTGGCAACAGGAGCATAAGTTGACAGGCAGACAGTTTGTCATAAAAACCATTGTAACGAGCGAATTGGTAAGAAAAGTTGCCGACAGTTTCAATGTGCATTGTTATGACACTCTTACGGGCTTCAAACATATAGCAGCCAAGATAAAATCCTTGGAAGGCAAGGAAGAATACATAGGAGGAGGGGAAGAGAGTTTCGGCTACCTGATAGGCGATTTCGTAAGAGACAAAGACTCCATTTCAGGCTGCTGCATATTGGCTGAAATGGCAGCCTATGCCGCAGATAAGGGGCAGACGCTGTATGATATGCTCATGGACTTGTACGTGAACTACGCTTTCTATGCCGAAAAGCAGGTTTCCATAACACGAAAAGGCAAATCAGGAGCCCAAGAGATAGAAGCAATGATGAACGGATTTCGTTCCAATCCACCCAAAACCCTTGATGGAATTGCAGTGGAAAGAACGGTGGATTACCTTTACCCGGAAAAAACAGGATTACCAAAAAGCAACGTATTGCAATACTTCCTTGCAGACGGCAGCAAGGTATCCGTTCGTCCCTCAGGCACGGAGCCGAAAATAAAATTCTATTTCTCTATATGCTCCAAGCTCGAGAATATATCGCAATATGCCTCCAAACATGCCGAAGCAATGCAAAAAATAGAGGTGATGCAGAAAGAAATGGGCTTGAAGCAGGCATGAAACAGGTAAAAGAGGAGAGAATGAGCGGAAAAATCTTTTGCCTTAAACGATTGACAGCCAAAGCAGATTTGAAAAAGAGAATAAAAAAGTCGGAGAAAAGTTTGGTGAAACCGAAAAACTGAACTATCTTTGCACTCGCAAAACACGATGGCGTCGTAGCTCAGTTGGTAGAGCAGAGGACTGAAAATCCTTGTGTCACTGGTTCAAATCCAGTCGATGCCACAAAGAAAGAAAAGAGTTTGACACAAATGCGTCAAACTCTTTTTTCATTATACTCTACCCACTCACCATTCCACAAAATTCAATCACCGATTTAGAAAATTCTTTCGCCGTTCCGGAAAATCAGAACGCCGAAAGAATTTCTTGGAACGGCGTTTTAATTTTACCGAAAGGGCGTTTTGTGAAGGTTTTCTGCGGCAAGGGTGTTTGTGTAAGCCTGATAAGTTCGGCGGAGGTGGCGTTTGCAGGGTGCGGGTGGAAAGATTATAGGGCGGAAAGGGTTGCACAATGTTTTTTTTGACTAACTTTGCAAACCATATAGATTAGTTGTTCTACTAAAACATGGGTTTTATGCTTAACACAAAGTACATATTCGTCACAGGAGGCGTTACCTCTTCTTTGGGTAAGGGTATTATTTCTTCTTCTTTGGCGGTTCTTCTCAAATCAAGGGGCTATTCGGTAACGATTCAGAAGTTGGATCCTTATATAAACATAGATCCGGGTACGCTTAATCCGTATGAACACGGTGAGTGTTATGTGACGGAGGATGGTGCGGAGACCGATCTTGATTTGGGACATTATGAGAGGTTTACCAACGTAAGGACTTCTCAGGCAAACAATGTTACAACGGGTCGTATTTACCAATCCGTGATAGAGAAGGAACGCAGGGGGGATTATCTCGGTGGTACGGTGCAGGTTATTCCTCATATTACGGACGAGATCAAGAGAAGAATAAAGTTATTGGGGCAGGAGGGAAAGTATGATTTCGTTATAACGGAAATAGGTGGTACGGTAGGTGATATAGAGTCGCTTCCTTTTGTGGAGAGTATAAGACAGTTGAAATGGGAATTGGAGGGTAATGCGATTGTTATTCATTTGACATACGTGCCTTATCTTGCGGCTGCGGGGGAATTGAAGACCAAGCCTACGCAACACTCTGTGAAAGACCTTTTGCAGCAGGGTGTGCAACCTGATATAATAGTGTGCAGAACGGAACATGAATTGACAGAGAGTGTAAGGGATAAGATTTCTTTGTTCTGCAATATCGATAGAGCTTCTGTGATACAATCCATAGATGCTCCGACGATTTACGAAGTGCCTTTCAATATGCTGAAAGAGGGATTGGATATTCAGGTTTTGAAAAAACTCGGCATAAGTGCCAAAGGTGAGCCTGATTTGGAAAAATGGCGTTCTTTCCTTTATCGTTTGAAGAATCCGTTGAGCGAGGTGAATATCGGTTTGGTCGGAAAGTACGTTGAGTTGAAAGATGCGTATAAATCCATTTCGGAAGCGTTCATTCATGCAGGGGCAGCAACGCAATGCAGGGTTAAGATAAGGTGGGTGCATTCGGAAAAGTTGGAAGACGAGCCTGAAAAGATTGATGAATACCTTGGCGGCTTGAATGGTATTTTGGTTGCACCGGGTTTCGGTTCGCGAGGCATAGAGGGTAAAATCATGGCGGTGCGTTATGCTCGTGAGAAGTCTGTTCCTTTCCTCGGAATTTGTCTCGGCATGCAGTGTGCGGTGATTGAGTTTGCGAGAAACGTCATAGGTTTCAAGGATGCGAACTCGGTGGAGATGATGGCTTCGACAACGCATCCTGTAATCGATATGATGGAGGAGCAGAAGCAGATTACGAACATGGGAGGCACCATGAGGTTGGGAGCCTATCCTTGCAAACTGAAAGCAGGTTCAAGGATTTATGCGGCATACCAAAGAGAGCTTATCAGCGAGAGACATCGCCACAGATACGAATTCAATAATGCTTATTTGAAGGACTTCGAGCAGGCGGGTATGATTGCGACGGGTTTCAATCCCGAAAGCGATTTGGTGGAGGTCGTCGAAATTCCGTCCCACCCATATTTTATAGGGGTTCAATATCACCCTGAATACCGTTCCACGGTGGAGGAACCGAGTCCTTTGTTTGTGTCTTTCGTCAAGGCGGCAAACGGAATGAAGTAAATGGTTTGATGTATAGGAAAAAACAGGAAAGCCGAAAAGGCTTTCCTGTTTTTGTTTTACTGCCGTTTTTGCAGCGTTTTATTCTTATTCCGAGAGCGAAAGGGGAAATTTTTTCTCTGTTTGAGTAAATCCTATTTTCCTTTGAGTATATTGTCGTAGCGTTTGGTGTCTTTCAAAACCTTGATTGCTTCTTGCAGTTCCCTGTCGTTCTCGAATATTGTCATGTAATAGTACTTCACACCGTAGAGATTGCGAGCTATGATGGCTTTAAGACTTGAGGCAATGTATTTCTCGGATTCCTTATTGGTTTTTTGCCGCTTGTTATCTTCGATTTCGGCTTTCTTCATGATTTCTGCAATCATTTTATCCTTGCTTGTGAGGTCTGTTGCGTAGTCGGCATAGCTGCTGTATTTGTTTGCAGTTGTGTCTTCTGTTTCTTTCTTCAAGTAGTCGATGACTATTTGGTTCACCCACTCTTTTTTGATTTGTTGTTTGCTTACGCCTTCTTGCTCGGCATACTTTTCAAAGTCCGTTAATACGTTCAACTTTTCGTATTCTGCGGAGAAATCTTTGTATTCAGGTGCTTTTTTGAGGAAAGAATCCCTGTTCTCTTCAACCCATTTGAGAGCGTAGTTGTTGAAAAGTCCTTTTGAACGGAGGTTGATAAGGTAGTCGGAAGCCCTGTTGGTATCTATAGGTACGAAAACGTCCGGCATTATGCCGCCTCCGCCATATACTACTCTTTTGCCGGCAGTGTAGAAACGCAAAGAGTCCGGAAAGTGAACGGAGTCTGCTGAAAGCAATTCGCCATGGGAATAGCGTTTGTAGTAATCCTTTTGATATTCTTCCACTCCTTCATCGTATGGTTTTTGTATGCATCTTCCGCTCGGTGTATAGTAGCGGGAGGTTGTCAGACGGATTTGGGATTTATCGTAAAGGTCGAACGGTCTTTGTACCAAACCTTTTCCGAAAGTTCTTCTGCCGACAATGACTCCTCTGTCCCAGTCCTGGACAGCTCCGGAGAGGATTTCGGAAGCAGAGGCGGAACTTTCGTCAACCATGATGACTAATCGTCCTTTTTCGAATAAGCCTTTCTTCTCGGCTCTCAGTTCCTGACGCGGAGACTTTGTACCTTTGGTATATACAATCAGCTTATCTTCACTGAGAAATTGGTCGCATATTTCGAAGGCTGTGTTAAGGTAGCCTCCGCCATTGCCTCTCAAATCAAGGATAAGGCTTTTCATTCCCTCTTTCTGCAATGCGGTTAAAGCGTCCGTGAGTTCCTTGGTTGAACTTTGGGCAAAGCGGTTAAGCCTTATGTATGCCGTCTCTTTGTCTATCATGAACCATGTATCTATACTGTTGATGGGAATTTTGTCTCTTACTATGCTGAATACAATAGGCTCTTTTCTATTTCCGCGAATGACGGATATATTCACCTTGGTGCCTTTTTTGCCTCGCAGATGTTTGAAAACCCAATCGTTTTTGATGGTATCTCCCGTTGCTGCGAGACTATCGACTTTCACAATCTTGTCTCCGGCAAGCACTCCTACCTTTTCGGAAGGTCCTCCGTTGATTACCTCAACCACATGTATGGTATCGTTCATGAATTGGAAGCTGACGCCTATTCCATCGAAGTTGCCGACCAAGGGTTCGTTCATCTTGGCTACTTCGTCTTTACTGATGAAAACGCTGTGAGGATCCAGGTCTTTTAACATGGCTTCTATGCCTTTTTCGGACAGCTTATCCATATCAGGATTGTCCACATAGAAGTAGTCAATCATATTGATGGTTTGAATCAACTTGGTATTGGCGTTTTTAAGTTTGTCTTTGTCATTGCTTTGTGCAAGCGCGCTGACAGCCGCAAGCAGGAAAATAATCAAATTCAGCCTTTTCATAATGTCAAACAATAAATAACAAGGAAGAAACGTTGAAAGGAGTGAATTATTATTGTAATCAAAAAACAAAAAGAGAATGGATATATATTTGGTATTGATTTTGATTGGTTTCGTTTTGAGTTTTGCCGGACTGTGGAAAATATTCGGCAAAGCAGGAGTGAAGAGTTGGTATGTGTTGATACCTTTCGTTAATATCTGGTATTGGGTTAAAATCATTGATAAGAAGTTTTGGTGGTTTGTTTATTGTCTTATCCCTTTTCTGAATGTGTTTGTGATAATGCTGATGGTAGTTGAAACGGACAAATGTTTCAGAAAGAACAATTTTTGGTACCAACTGTTATCTATTATCGTTCCTTTTGTTTTCCTTCCCCTTTTGGGATTTGCGAAAAAGGAGAAATATACTCATCCTAAGGATTTGCCGGAGTACAAAATCTCTGTTGCAAGAGATTGGGCGGACTCAATATTGTTTGCAGTCGTTGCAGCAACGGTGATAAGGTCGTTCTTCTTTGAAGCATACACCATTCCGACTTCTTCCATGGAGAAATCGCTCTTGGTGGGAGACTATTTGTTCGTGTCCAAAATGGCATACGGACCAAGAATACCGAACACTCCATTGGCTGTTCCTTTGGTACATCATACTGTTCCTTTGCTCGGGATAAAATCATACGTGGATTGGATACAGTTGGGCTATCACAGGCTTCCGGGTTTAGGTAAGGTGCAGAGGGGAGATGCCGTGGTATTCAATTATCCTGACGGTGATACTTTATCGACAACTTTTCAGAGTAATGTAAGTTACTATTCCTTGGTAAGACAAGTGGGAAGAGATGCCGTATGGTCGGATAAGAACCGCTTCGGAGACATTATCGCCAGACCGGTGGACAAAAGGGAGAACTTTGTAAAGAGGTGCATAGGTTTGCCGGGGGAAACAATATTGATGAATAACGGTATTGTCTATATCAACTCAAAACAGATGGAAAGCCCGCAGGACTTTGAGTTGACATATAAGGTAATAACAACGAACAACAACGCTTTGAATGAAAAGGAACTTGTGAATATAGGCGTATCCAAGGAGGATATGGCTTTGATGTACTCATATTGTTATATTGATTTGAACAAACAGCAGATTGGAGACTTGGAAAAAAATCCTTATGGAATAGAGGTATTGCCGTTGAATAAGGAAGGATATAATTATTCCGAGATTGTGGATAATGCAATCAAGATACCATGCAGGGTTTTCTTCCATCCGGATTTGCAGATGTATGACAAGAATGATTTCTTCTTGCGAATGGGCATAGACAGTGTCACGGTTGCAAAAGCCGTTACCCATGCTACGCTTCCTTTGTCGGCGGAAATAATAGAGGATTTGAAGAAACTGCCATATGTGGAAGCTGTGGAAAGAGTTACCACCATGAAAGGATTTGCCGATGGTAATCTTTTCCCTTACGTTGACAAATATCCTTGGAACGTTGACTTCTACGGACCTGTCAAAATACCGAAAAAAGGTATGACAATCACCTTAAACGAAGACAACTTGGCGTTTTATGAAAGGGCAATAACGATTTTTGAAAACAATAAGTTGGAACGTCGCGGTATAAACTACTATATAAACGGTAAGCTCGCAAGACAATATACCTTTAAGATGGATTACTATTGGATGATGGGCGATAACAGACATAATTCGGCAGATAGTCGTTATTGGGGTTTTGTTCCGGAAGACCATATTGTCGGAAAAGCTTCATTTGTGTGGCTTTCAATCAACAAAGACAAAACAGGATTGGGCAAAATACGCTGGAATAAATTATTCAGATTAGTAAAATGAAATCAGAAAAATAGAAAAGAGTCCTGTGGTTAATTAAACCTTTTCATGCCTCTTTTGTTAAAGGCACAGTAACACAATAAATCAGAATCGATATGACACAAGCAAAAATTTTATTGGCAGAAGACGACATCAATTTGGGTCCTCTTTTGAAAGCTTATTTGGAACAAAAAGGTTTTTCCTGTACTTTGGCGAGAGATGGTGCAGCAGCAGTTGACTTATTCTTGGATAACACATATACAATGTGTATTCTCGATGTAATGATGCCCGTAAAGGACGGCTTCGCCGCTGCAATTGAAATCAAAAAGATAAAGAAGAGTGTTCCGATTATCTTCCTTACCGCAAAGAATCAGGAACAAGACAAAATCAACGGCTTTGCCTTGGGTGCTGATGACTATCTTACAAAACCTTTCTCCATGGACGAACTCTTGATGAGAATAAACGTCATCATGAGACGCACAAGTATAGCTACCGATGAAGATAACGTTTTTGAGATTTCCAATTTCTTTTTTGACTACAACCGTCAGTTGTTGACGTACACAAACCCTGAAACAGCAGAAAAGGAAAACCTTAAACTTACTTCCAAAGAAGCCGAGTTGTTGAGAATATTCTGTCTTACACCTAACCAAGTAGTTGACAGAAGTACCATATTACAGAAAATTTGGAGAAACGATACGTATTTCAATGCTCGAAGCATGGACGTTTACATCACCAAATTGAGAAAGTATTTGAGAAAAGACCCTAGTGTTGATATCGTTAATCAACACGGAGTAGGCTTCAAATTGGCTTGTATTCCTCCTGCGGAAAAGTAGAAATAGTTTCTCACGAAAGAATATCCGAATCTACAATCGGTATCGACAATCACCATGATTTCGGTACCGATTTCCTTTTACCCCAAAGCCTTTTTTTAAATAAGAGGAAAGACTATGAGAGACCTTACGCTTGGGGTAAAAAGTTTTTTTGCTTGAATTATGGTGTGAAATAAGAATAATTCCGTATCTCTGCCTCCTAATGTAAAAAGCAAAGCAAAATGAAGACAAAGACACAAAGTTTCGGCAAGCCGTTGTGCCGGGTAATGATGGCAGTGGCAATGATGATGCTTTCGCTACAAGCGATGGCATACGACTTTTCCTACACCCATCAAGGGAAGACGCTTTATTACGAAATCCTTGCAGGTGGCACAAATACGCTTGCGGTAACGTATTATTCCGAAACTGCTGCTTCAAATAATCATGTGAGCGGCGATGTCGTTATTCCGAGTTCTGTTGAACATAACAACGTAACGTATAGTGTTACTTCTATCGGAGAGAAGGCGTTTAACCGTTGCAGCGGTTTGCCTTCGGTAACAATTCCGAACGGCGTTACTTACATCGAAGAGTCAGCATTTGCCGGTTGCCGCGGTTTGACTTCTGTTACCATCGGCAATGGCGTTAATAGTATAGGATGGCGGGCGTTTGCCGATTGTGATAGCTTATCTTCTATTGTCTCTTGGGCAACTTTCCCTCCGCAGATTAATCGTTATATGTTTCCATCTGCGAATAACTGCAGCTTAACCGTGCCTTGCGGAAGTTTGGGAGCTTATACGGCAAGTACTTGGAATGAGCTTTTCAACGGACGTATTGAAGAAGGCTCATCTTATCGTTCCCTGTCTTGCCGGCATCGTTTTTCTCTCGGATCATAATGATTGAAAAAGCCCCTTTTTGAATATAAAAAAGGGGCTTTTTATACAGTAAAAAGGGGCTTTTCATATAGCAAAAAGGGGCTTTTTATACAGCAAAAAGGGGCTTTTTTCGTTACTCCCATAAAG
>ERZ1026882.179-NODE-179-length-47456-cov-18.987785_pt1 | contig 47456 bp, 52 predicted proteins | sample MGYA00380171_ERZ1026882 | MGnify/ENA primary metagenome ERZ1026882 (study PRJEB33269, sample SAMEA4719807) | human gut metagenome | biome: human-associated habitat; feature: organic feature; material: feces | place: Cameroon | collected 2013-10 ...
TCTCCTCAATTTCAGATTGTCATTTCTGCAATACTATCACTTAATTGTCATCAAGCTTCTTTGACAAATTCCGATTTAGTGTCCTTTTATAACGGTTGCATCATCTCAAGAATGATTCCATCCGGGTCTCTGAAATAAAACGCTCTGCTTTCCCCAAATCCATCTGCCCTGAAATCGAAATACTGCGGTTCAGACAAGCACTCCACATGATTTTCAATCAGGGTTCTGTAGACAGAATCAATGTCATCCGTATAGAAGCACACTTCTGAGATAGAGGTCATAAACAAGTCAGATTGTTCTTTATGGATTTCGCTGTCTACAAACTGAATCAATTCAACAGGTGGTGTTTCAATATTCTCAGAACCATTCAAATAAGCAACCCTTGCCTTACAATTTTTCTTTTGAAACATTTTATCTGTCTCTTCGCCAACCATCATGATTTCTCCTTGATATTTAAGTCCAAGTATATCTCTATAAAATGCAATTGATTTGTCTAAATCTGAAACCGTCAATCCTACATGATATATTCTTCCAACCATTTACTATTCCTCCTTAACAAATGATAAATACCGATTTGCAAAACACATTCTTTTTTACATAGGCGCAGTATACCACATTTCCTGTGCCTATGCGATATCATTTAATGCTTATTCCGATATGAACTCATCTTCTCCACAGTGACCTCCGGATAAAAGTAAGTAAGAATCGTTGCTTTCGGAACTCCTGCGGCAAGTGCTTTTTTCACCTCTTCCTTCTGCTCCGGCGTATATGACCAGTGCAGCATTCGGTTAGTGATGTTCTTTCTTTGGTTATGAAGCTTAATGAACAATCTTCATTGAAAATATCTGCTGATAAGGATAACAGATTGCTTTTATTTAATGAATGTATTAAAAAAATCCGCTAAATTGCGGATTTTTTCTTTAATCTCTTGACCTATGTTTAAATTATACAGGAAGCTTTTCTGTATTTAAGAGGTGATACCCCATACATTTTCTTAAAGCTGCGTATAAAGTAGCTCACATTCTGATATCCACTGCACATTGCAACCTCAGTAACGGATGTTGCTGATTCCTCCAATAGCTGTCTGGCATGCTCCAGCCTGAGATGATTGATATACTGCGACAGAGTAATATGAAAATGCTCTTTAAAGTAGCGTGATATGTATTTTTCTGACAAATGAAACTGTGCACCAAATTCCTTCAGTGAAATTTCCCTTGTATAGTTTTGCTGAATATACGTTATCATTTCTTTTTCTATTGTGTTGGTGCCATTTGTGCCATTTTCCAGTATTAGATTATTGCTCCTCATTTTCTGGATGAATTTGATGAGAGTTATTTTGGTTTCAAATTGCGCCTCTATATTTGCAGCATCTGTGTTTTCTGCGTTTTTCCCTGATATCTGTGCATTTATCTCTATCAGCCGCTCGCATATATCTGCTGCTGTATCATTTATCTGAGGACTAATCATAAGTCTGCCTCGTTTGAGAGGGGATAGGATTGATTTTTCCATGAGATCGTCCGTCTGAAATGATATATATTCAAGAGGAAACAAAAATGTGTAATAATCTGCATCTCCTGTCGGCGAGCCCATGAAATGCAGACTGCCCGGAGATACCACAAATGTATCCTTTGGGCTTCCTATATAGTTTTCACCTGATATGGTCACATGCAGCTTGCCCTGCTTTACATATATAATTTCCAGCTCATCATGCCAGTGTACCGGAATCTGGAATGCACGCTTTACATCACTGATATGATATTGACTGAACGGATTTTCCGGTGTGCCGTGTGGCCGGTTTTCTTTTAATTCAAAATACATTTTTCTACATATTCCTTAGTCTCTTTTAATTCCCATCCGGTTTGTTTGCTGTAATAATTACATATCAACTGTTCTATATTTTAACATATTGCATGCATAAGGTGTGCATTTTTTTATTTGTTCCCTAGGATTTAGTGAATCTACGCTGTGGTATGAGCAGTAACTTAGTAATAGATAAAGTGGAAATAGTACAATTTTCCCTTGAAATAATACAAGAATTATTTGTGATAATGTAATATATTGATACATGCAAGCTTCTCTTCTTTATATCTTCCTCTCCCTAATGAAGCTTATAACGAGAAGTTTGCTTTCATTCTGTTAATATCACAAGGTATACATACATTATAAATGAGGTAAAATCTATATGCAGGTTCAAAGAAAAACACTTACACAGCTTTCCATTCCAATATGCTTTGAAACACTTTTTTACATGCTGGCAGGCATGGTTGACACTCTTATGCTGTCATCCGTGAGCGACCAGGCGGTTGGTGCTGTCGGCACGGCAAATACATATATCTCCGTTTTCATCATCATGTTTGGTGTCATCTCAAGCGGTATGGTTGCTGTCATGACGCAGAATATCGGTGCCGGAAAACCGGGTATAGCATATCAGGCAAGGCAGCTTGGGCTTATATTTAACGCTGTAATAGGTGTGCTCATGTCTGTATTTCTGGCTGTTTTTTCCGGTAATATTCTTAAAATGGTCAGCATTGCACCGGCGCTTTTTGATTCGGCAAATACTTATCTGCGCATTGTTGGAGGTGCCTGCTTTTTAAATGCTCTCATACCGATTTTTTCAAGCTACCTGAGAGTTTTCGGCTACACAAAGCAATCCCTTTGGGCATCAATTATTGGAAATGTCATTAACTTTATACTTAACGCTGTTTTTCTCTTTGTAATGAACTGGGGCGTTATGGGTGTTGCCACTGCAACGGTTATCTCACGTATTATCAATCTGATTATTGTTGCCACAATGGGCGCTGTGCTCATCAAGGCAAAGGACAGTCCCGAGCGCATAGCTCCCGGAAAAATTCTCGGACAGATTATAAAGATTGGCTTTCCGTCTGCCTGTGAAACCGCACTTTACAATATCGCCATGACTCTTGTAGTGCGTTTCATGAACCAGATGGATGCTGACGGAATGAACGTCACAGCGCGTTCCTATGCCTCACAGATTGCTAACTTTTCGTACTGTATCGGTGCTGCCTTAGCTCAGGCAAATGCCATTCTGACCGGCTGGCATATCGGTGCAAAGGAGTATGACGAATGCGATAAGGGCACTCGCAAGGCCGCTATCTATGGTGTGATTACGGCATCCTGCCTTTCTATCACATTTGCGCTTTTGGGTAACTACATTGTGCGAATCTTCACGAATGACGTACAGATGATAAACCTAGTCACAAAGCTTCTCGCCATTGATGTTGTGCTGGAGCTTGGAAGAGTCACCAATCTGGTCTATGGTCAGGCACTGAAGACAAGCGGTGATGCCGTTTTCCCGGTTGTCATGGGTGCCGTTTTCATGTACCTTGCGGCGGTCGGCGGAACATACTTCTTCGGACTGCATCTGGGGCTTCTCGCAGTCGGTGCTTACATCGGACTCGCAAGTGACGAGTGCATCAGGGCTGTCGGCATGGTGCTGCGCTGGAATAGCGGAAAGTGGAAGAACAAGGGACTGGTTGATTAGAATATTCGGTGCTTTGTGCCGTGTTTCGATTTTTAAGCCGATTCAAAAGTCAAGTTCCTCTTAAAAATTAAATGTTTCTGGGTCAGAACCGTGTTTTTCGTTCTTGTTAAGCTCATTTATGGCATTCATATCACCCTCAGACAATTCAAAATCAAACACTTCAAAATTAGAAATAATTCTTTCCTGATGCGTTGACTTTGGAAGTACAATTATTCCTCTCTGAAGCTCCCATCTTAAAACAATCTGTGCAGGTGTCTTACCATACTTGTCAGCCAGTGCAATAATCACCTCATTTTCAAGTGTTCCTGCTCCGTTGCCTCCAAGTGGGCTGTAGGCTTCTATTGCAATACCATTCTTCTTAGCATATTCAACATTTTCAATATTAGCGTAATAAGGATGAATCTCAATCTGGTTAACCGCTGGTACAACTGTCCAGTTTTCACTGAGAGTCTCAAGATGGTGAACATTGAAGTTACTTACACCGATTGCCTTGATTTTGCCAGCCTTGTACAGGTCCTCCATATCTGCCCACGCCTTCTCATAACCGTTAGCTGGCCAGTGAATAAGATACAAGTCTATGTAATCAAGTCCCATGTCTTCCAAGCTCTGTAAAAATGCTTCTTTAGTTCTTCCCTGTCTAATATCCTCATTCCAAAGCTTAGTTGTAACAAATATATCCCTTCTGTCAATGCCACTCATACGTATGCCTTCGCCTACGCTTTTTTCATTGCCGTAAACCTTAGCTGTATCAATATGTCTGTATCCAGCCTCAATCGCCCATTTTACTGCATTAGCTGTATCAGCTCCGTCTGGTGTTCTAAAAACACCAAGACCTATCTGTGGAATTTTAACTCCATTATTTAATGTAATATAATTCATATAATTCAAATCTCCTTTATCTGTTTTCTTTCATTTTACACCATGTAAACGTTCAATTTCAATTATAGTATTGAGTCCTCTTACCTCAAAATTGATATGAAAAAATAGGACTTAAATCATTCAAGCCCTTGTTTTATAAGGTTTCTCTTGATTTAGTCCTATTTTAACGTATGCCCCTTTTATAATTAAAGGATATCTGTGAGCATTATTTTTCCATTCATTTAAAAATAAATCTGCTTATCTGGTTAAATATCCAATATAATTAACCTCCATATATTTTATGGTTATATTATACACCGTTTTACACTTTTATGAGGAAATCCATAATTATACTCTTAGCATTCTGTATCCTATACCAATATGCGTCTGTATATACTGTGGGGAATTAACATCTTTTTCAATTTTCTTTCTTAATGTTGCCATGAATACTCTAAGCGATGCCAGATCATTTTCCCATGAACTGCCCCATATATTCTTAGTAATATATGTGTATGTCAGCACTCTTCCGACATTTCTTGATAATAATATGAGAAGCTTATATTCAATAGGTGTAAGATGCAGCTCTTCTCCATTCAGATATGCACAACCAGCCGCATAATCAATTTTTAAATCTCCATTCTCGAATACACTTGTATTCTGAGTCATATCCGTCTGCATAAGCGACAGTCTTCTTACTGTTACGCGTAATCTTGCAAGAAGCTCATCTACAGAAAACGGCTTTGTAAGATAATCGTCTGCCCCTGCATCAAGTGCTTCTATCTTATCCGCATCTTCAGTTCTTGCGCTTATAACAATTATTGGTGTATTAGTCCATGTTCTTATCTTTTTTATAACTTCCACCCCATCTATATCAGGAAGCCCTAAGTCTAGCAGAATTATATCAGGATTATGTGATGCAGTCTGTGAAATAGCACTCTCTCCATTCACAGCAGTTAAATACCTATAATTATTAGTTTTTAATGTTGTTGTTATGAGATTTCTTATTGGTGAATCATCTTCAACTACAAGAACCTGTGTTTTATTCATTTAAATGTACCTCACTTAACTGCAGTTTGAATTCGAAAATGCATCCATGTGGCGTATTATCCCTTAATTCGAGTTCACTTCCATGTGCATTTATAATAGTTTTACATAAAGATAACCCAAGTCCGAGACTTCTTCTGTTATCTGCAATTTCATTGTTACAGGTAAAAAATGTATCAAATACATTTTCTTTCATGTCATCAGGTATTCCCGCACCATTATCTTCAATGGATATAATTACATATCTGCCTTCTTTTCTTGCTTTAATATATATATCAGAGCCTTCCTGTGTATACTTTATCGCATTATCAACTATATTAATAATAACCTGTATTATAAGTCTGGCATCCATTTTCACAAGAAGCAGTTCTTTGCCGCAATCTACATGTATTTTATGTTCACAGCTTTTTCTATTGATATGTTTTAACGCTTCAGCAATAACTTCATCTATCAGCTGGTCAGACATATTAAGAGTTACTGTTCCATCCTCAAATCTTGTTACAAACAATATATTCTCTACCAGACTGATTAACCATTCTGAATCATCATATATATCTGTAAATATCTGCTCTCTCGTATCATTATCAAGCTTGTCATAATTGTACATAAGATTATTGGCATTACCTGATATTGATGTGAGCGGTGTTCTTAAATCGTGCGAAATTGTCCTTAAAAGATTAGCCCTTAACTGTAGTGTCTTTTCCCTGTAAGCAGCCTGTTCTGACATACGAACATGTTTTTTCAGTTTAGATGCCAGAGTTCCTGTAAGCATTGACGCAGCAAGCATAATAACACATGTTAGCGGATATCCTGTGTCATATGCATGAAAAGTAAATCTTGGTTCTGTCAGGAAGAAATTCATCAGAACAACACTTACAAGCGAACCCGCCACACTCCAGATATATCCATTAGTGAATATTGAAATCAAAAGCACGCACAGAAGATATACCATAGTGACATTTGATTCTGTAAATCCAATATATATAAGCAGCATTCCTATTACTGTTGCAATGCTTAAAAAGCCTATTGTTATTAAGAATTCTTTTACAAGTTTTTTCAATGTTTTTTCCGTTATAATTACCACCTTATTTGATTTTGTATATAATAACACATATTCACATTAATATCTCTTTTTTTCATTATTGTCACTTTCATTTAATACAGCATTCATTGTATCTTTATCATTTGTTCTTCTTGTTCTGTTCATAAATCCGTCTATTTTATTCATAACATACCATCCTGCTGCCATAAATAATAATATCACAACTATCAGTATTATTATAATCAATTCCATTCTCATACTCATGCCCCCTTGTTTAAACCTTAAAGCATTTTTTCAGATTTTTGTAGTCTCCTAACACAAGTAATGTAATATCTTCTGTAAGTACAATATCCGGTTCAACATTTACATTTATTGAGTCATTATGCTTTATAGCCATTATGTTTACTCCATATTTTCTTCTTATATCAAGTTCAATAATGCTTTTTCCTAACCACGACTCAGGAACCTCTACTTCAAGAATTGCATGCGTATTATCCAGTTGTATAAAATCAAGAATATGATCCGCAGTATAGCGTACTGCAGCCCACTTTGCTTCGTGTTTTTCAGGATATACAACCGCATCTGCACCATTGCGCAGCAGGAATTTTTCCTGTACATCCCGCTCGGCTCTTGATACCACATATCTGGCGCCAAGTTCCTTTAACAGTGATGTTGTTTCCAGCGAATTCTGAAAACTGTCACCAATTGTCACCATACACACATCAAAATTCCCAACACCTAATGATTTTAAAAATTCAGCATTCGTGCTGTCTCCAATCTGTGCATTTGTGACTATATTCATAACATCGTTAATTCTGTTCTCATCTGTATCAACTGCCATCACCTGATGTCCAAGCTGATTAAGCTGCATAGCCATATGTTTTCCAAATCTTCCGGCTCCTATAAGTAATACATTCTTTTTCATATTGTGCTCCTATCCTATATTAATCTTTTCTTCAGGAAATTTTGAATAGCTGTTTCCATTTCCAGAAAAAGCAGCATATATTAAAGTAAGACCGCCAACTCTGCCCATAAACATAAGAATAATAAGAACAATTCTTGACAATATTCCAAGCTGTGGAGTAATACCTAATGTCAATCCGACCGTACCTACTGCTGATGCTGTTTCAAAAAGACATTTCCCTAATGAAATTCCATCTGTGACATTTATAATAAATGCGCCCGTAACAAATAATGTAACGTACATCATAGCTATCGTAGCTGCATTTTTAACTGTATCGTTATCTATTCTTCTTTCAAAAAAATGAATATTCTTATTTCTCTTAAATGTTGCAACCATGTTTCCCATAAGAACTGCAAATGTAGTTGTTTTCATACCACCTGCTGTTGAACCTGGTGAACCACCTATAAGCATAAGAACAATCATAATCATTACAGATGCCTGTTTCATTGCATTAAGGTCAACCGTGTTAAATCCCGCGGTCCTTAATGTCACTGATTGAAAAAGTGCCTTAAATACAGGCATTTTCTCACCTCCGGCCATCATATCATTTATCATAAATATAATTGCTGGTACCGTTATAAGAACGGCTGTTGTAACAATTATTAATTTGCTCTGCATTTTATATCTTTTAAAATGATACTTATTATTCTTAATATCTTCCCACGTAACAAATCCAATTCCACCAATCACAATAAGAAGCATTAATGTAATATTAATAACAGGATTACAGGCATATGTCGTCATTGAAGTAAATTGATTATCCGCTGTTCCTAACACATCAAATCCTGCATTACAGAATGCTGATATTGAATGAAATATTGCAAACCAGATTCCTTTCAATCCATAATCCTTACAGAATACTGGCAGCATAAGCAATGCTCCTAATAATTCTATAATGAATGTTCCTTTTAATATAAATCCGGTAAGCCTTACTATTCCGCCAACCACCGGTGCTGATACAGATTCCTGCATAAAGCTTCTCTGCATTAAAGACACTTTCTTTCCTGACAATAAAGAAAATGCAATGGCAACCGTAATTACGCCAAGCCCTCCTATCTGTATAAGCGTAATTATTACAAGCTGTCCAAATAAAGACCAGTAGCTTCCTGTATCCAGTACTACTAATCCGGTAACGCATACCGCTGATGTAGATGTAAATAATGCATCACCAAATGGTGTTACACAGCCACTGGCTGATGAAACCGGCAGCATAAGAAGCAATGCTCCTAATATAATTAATCCACCAAATCCAATTGTTATAACCCGGAATGATGACAAATGTTTTCTTATCCTGTTGTCAAACATAAAAAATTCCCCTTTTCTAACATAATTGAAATCTACCAGAATTATGTTAAAAAAGGGGTTAAGCATTTTTATATGATATTAAGATTATATTAAGATTATTATCTCTCCCGAAGCATGATTATCAGAAGATAAGCTGCTCCGAATACAACTATGCTTCCAGCCATGATTAAATACATCTGTGACACGCCAACAACATGTCCTCTGAATACGGGATTACAGTCTAGAGTGTTCCTTATCACTGTGACCGCTTCTGACGGCATCCCTATATCCGCCATCTCTTTATACACTCCGTTAAGCATGTGATTCTTAACCAGGGACGTTCCATATGTACCCGGAAGGTAGGACAATGCTTTCTGCAGCCCGGAGCTAAAATTAGATATCGGCATGTATGCGCCGCACACAAATCCATACCCTGCACTTACAATAGTTCCGACCGCCGACAACTGTCCCTGTGTCTTTAACGGATAGCTTACAATGCTTGAAAGCGTGCTTCCGAATAACACAAGAATAATCATATCCAATATAACAAATATCACATCTGACGCACTCATATACCAGCCCATCTTTAATATGTAAAGCAGGCATAATGCAAGTGCTGTGCCATTAACCATAAGCGAATTAAGTACTGTTGATAAGAAATATCCTATATAAATCTTTGTTTTGCTTACGGGCGAAACATCAAAATCTTTTCTTGCTCCGCTGGCTCTGTCCTGAACCATCGTAAGATTGACGCAGAATGTAACAGTTACACAGCTTACTGCAAGAAGTGCCGCAGCTAACTGTGCTGCCACTGTGCCGTTAATTATTTTGTCTGATAAATTAATCATGTCCTTAGTTGCAGAAACGAAAGAGTTCTTGTATACATTTGCTAAAAATGTTGCGTACAAAACAATAAGAATTACCGGAGTTATCATTGATGAGAACAACATTCCTTTGTCCTTAAAAAAGAGTTTTCTGTTTCTGCTTACAAGTGCTGCTATCTCTTTCATCACTGACCACCTCCCAGTATTTTTCCGGTCACAGCAAGAAATACATCATCCATGCCGCCTTTTACGACCTCATAATCGCGGAATATCTCCTGATGTTTCACAATCATTTTCGTAGCTTCAAGTGTGTTCTTAACCTGAATCCTGTAACCATCACGGATTGCCTTATACTCTGTTCCCAAAGCTTTAATCTCGTCCTCTGTAACTCCATACAAAGATATCGTATCCTGAACATATTCGTTCTTTAATTCCAAAGGTGTTCCCTCTGCCACAATGCTTCCCTTATCAAGAATCACAACATATCCGGCACTTGCCGCCTCCTCCATGTAATGAGTTGTAAGGAATACCGTCATGTTCTCCTCTGTCCGAAGCCTCTCAATAACATTCCATATAAGAAGCCTTGTCTGCGGGTCAAGTCCCGTCGTCGGCTCATCAAGAATCAGTATCTCTGGTCTGTGAATCAGCGCTCTGGCAATATCAATCCTTCTTCTCTGTCCGCCTGACAGCTTACCAACCGGTCTGTTAATGTAATCCCCGAAATCAAGTATCTCCACAAGTTCTGCCAGTCTTTTTTCAAATGCATTTCCGGTAATTCCATACAACGCCGCCCTGCTTTTAAGATTTTCCTTAACCGTAAGAGGTTTATCAAGAACACTGTCCTGAAACACAACTCCCAACAGCCTCTTTGTTTCACTGCCTGCCCTGTCTGCCTCTTTATCCTTAATCCACACATTTCCGCTGTCCTTGCGAAGCTGCCCGCACATAATAGAAATCGTTGTGCTTTTTCCTGCACCATTTACACCTAAAAATGCGAACAATTCTCCCTTCTTTACGCAGAAACTTAAGTCATTAACAGCCTTCACATCGCCAAAACATTTATTCAGATGTTCTATCTTAATAATATCCGACATACGCCCTCCTTATTGAGAATTATTTCATGTATTTATTAATCCATTCTACCATATCCAGCTTACCATTACCGCAATATTCATATATATACTTTTTCCATCCACATGTCTATACGCTTACTACTAAGTTGTATTTTAAGCACACCAAGTTGCATTATGATAATAAAAAAAGACATTGTATTCCAAATAATCCATATCCGGATATACAATGCCCTTTTGTTCTTTAAAATCTTTGTTATTCGTTCATACAGTATTTTAATATTCTGTATTAATTCCTGAAATCAACATTCCCCTTCAAATCTCTTCTCTATTTTTCAGAATATATCCAGCATATTATCCAGATATATCTCTTCTCTTACATGTATCTGGTACTCCGGCTTCGTCATGTAATACAACAGAAATTCCAGAACCAGCGCACTTCCCAAACCGCGTCCTTCAATCTTGAAATTAGAAAATCCCATCGGCATATATGTATTCCTGATATCGTCAACACTGATAAATTCCGGATTCTCCATTGCCCTAGAAAATCTGTATCCACTCTGTGAATCCGGTGCAACGCATACATGGTCTGGACAGTCCTCACCAAGATTCTGACGGCTCACAATCTCATAACAGTTCTTTCTGTCGTAACATCCGAACCAGCAGCACTCATTGCACAGGAATTCCACTTTATCTTTTTCTTTATCTGTCAGCTTCTCCAATTTATCAAAAACCTTATTCAGCCTGAAATCCGGCACTACATACTGGAAATCTTCTCTTTCAACTTCATCCAGAAAATCATTAAAATCCGTCAGCACCTTCGTTGTCGATGAGACAAGATAAAGATTCGGATAATGATTCTTTATATACTCTGCAAGCAGGTCGGAATGTACAATCACGCCGTTGCGCACACGTTGGTTCATGCCTTCGCTGTCATTAAGTGCCTTACATAACGCATTACATTTTTCATCAGCTAAATGTTCTTCGCGAAGCAGTGAATTACTGAATGTCAGCCTTGCCGATATCCCATACTCATTCATCAGATTCATGACTTCCTGTTCACTTTTTTCGCCCGAACCGATTCGTCCGCCTCCCCAGATACAGTCCGCAGGCGCACCATATATTGAGCCAATCTCGCACCAGTCATAGAAATACTCCCTGTGCCCCCGATATACCGGCAAAAATGCTTCATACAACTCATAGAATTCAAACAGCCCCGGAAGATGGTAATATGCCTTCTTTGTACTATTCATATCATATATCTCCTGTCTATAATCCCATAATTTCATATATATATTTCATATCCATATTTTCACGGATTGCATCTGCCAGCTTGTCATACTCTCTCTGCTTATATTCTTCAAAGCTCATGTCTGAACCGACGTGTGTCGCAATCCCACATCTTTTACCAAGCATATTTATAAAACTATCACAGAATTCCTTCTCATCAAATATTCCGTGAAGATAAGTTCCTGCCACATTCCCACAGACACATCCATCCATATATTCCGTTCCATCGACAGTATTATATATTTTTGCAAATGCATGTGCCTGTCCTTCACCCACAGTACTCTCTCCCATATGAATTTCATATCCGGCACATTTTTTCTCTCCAAGCATTTCCCACATTCCTGACTGGCTGCAGATTATTCCTCTTGCTCTTGTACGGTGCTTAGACAGTGTAAATGTAGTTGTAACCGGAAGAAGCCCCATTCCCGGAATAACCTCACCGGTTTCTGCATTACATGAATCATCAATAACATTTCCTAACATCTGGTAACCGCCACATATTCCAAATACAGGTATTTCATGCCTTGCACATTTTATAATCTGTGCTTCAATTCCATTCCTACGCAGCCATTTCAGATCATTAATTGTATTCTTGCTTCCCGGAAGAATTATAAGATTAGGATTTCCTATCTGCTCTGCCTTATTGACATATCTTAAATTAACCTCCGGCAGCCTTTCGAGTGCATTAAAGTCCGTGAAATTCGAAATATGAGGGAGTCTTATTACAACTATATCCAGCTTTTCCCCTGAAATATCTGAGACCGATGTTTCAAGCCTTGAAGCAAGGCTGTCTTCATCTTCAATATCAAGCCTGACATAAGGAATTACCCCGGCAACAGGAATCGGACATATGTCATATAACTGTTTTATACCCGGTTCAAGTATTTTCCTGTCTCCACGGAACTTATTCATTACCAGACCTTTTACACGCCTGCGTTCCTTTTCTTCAAGAAGCATGATTGTTCCAACAAGCTGTGCAAACACGCCTCCACGGTCAATATCTCCTACAAGAAGCACCGGTGCATCAACAAGTTCCGCCATTCCCATATTAACAATATCATCTTTCTTAAGATTAATCTCTGCCGGACTTCCTGCACCCTCAAGTACTATCACATCATATTTTCTGTCAAGAGTATCATAAGCTTTTAATATGTCCGGAACCAGTTTCTTTTTATACTGGAAATATTCTTTAGCCGGCATATTTTTAAGCGGTGTTCCGTTTACAATAACCTGTGAACCCACATCGCTTGTAGGCTTTAACAATATGGGATTCATTTCTACACATGGTGCTATTCCTGCTGCTTCTGCCTGCATAACCTGTGCCCTTCCCATTTCCAGGCCATCCGCTGTTATGTATGAATTCAATGCCATATTCTGTGATTTAAAAGGTGCTGCATTATACCCATCCTGCTTCAGCACTCTTAATATTCCTGCCGTTATAATGCTCTTTCCTGCATTAGACATTGTTCCCTGAATCATAAGATTCTTTGCCATAATCACTGCACCCTGCCTTTCTTTTACACTTCCAGTATCTGTCTCATATTATTAATAAGAACTTCATTATCCGCATGCTGCTTTACCGCTATACGGTAGCAGTCAGCCGGCATATTATGATAACTCCCACATGACCTTATAAGTATCCCATGCTTTAATAACTCTTCCTGTAACATACATCCTGCTTTACTTTGCGGCAGCCTGAATGTTAAATAATCTGCCTGTGACGGATAAACAACACATTTCATATCTGATAATTCATTAATAAGAAACTGCCGTTCTGCCTTAATAAGTTCATGTGTATGTTTCTCATAATCAACATCAGCAAATGCTGCTATTCCTGCACGCTGTGCCACAGACGACACATTCCATTCCGGAAGCTGTAATGAAACCCTGTTAATTAATTCAGTATTGGCACTCATCATATATCCTAATCTGATTCCCGCCATTGCATAAAATTTTGTAAATGCATTTATAATCACAAGATTATCATAATCATCCAGAAATCTTTTACAGCTTATAATTTCATACTGCGGATTAAACCTTAAAAAACACTCATCAGCTACAACTACAATATTCCTGTCCCTGCATATATCAAGTATATTAACAAGAATATCTTCAGGTATAAGGTTTCCTGTAGGATTATTGGGATTACATATAAAACACATCTGGATATCCATATCCTTAAGCTGACCGCATACATCTGCATACCCAAATCCATTCTTTTCATCAAGTTTATAATATTGAATGCCGGCACCATACGCACTGACAGCGCGTTCATACCCCGAAAAAGACGGGGCTGCGACTGCACATTTATCAGGTCTGACTGCCCTAACCACAGCCATTATAAGTTCAGAAGCACCATTTCCACACAGTATTCTTTCTGCCTGTACCCTCTCCTTACCGGCAATTGCCTCTCTTAACGCCGTATACCTGATATCAGGATATGTCTCATAACCGCTTATATCATTAAGAATCGCTTCCTGCACTCCATCCGGCATTCCAAGCGGATTAATATTAACCGAAAAATCAAGTGACACTTCCTTGTCATAGATATTCCCGCCATGTATCTGTTTTTCCATAAATGATAACCTTTCGTCTGATTAACAGAAATAACACATCACTGCACTTCTTATAATAAGCACGATAATAATCATAATAAATGCTGTGATATACAATAAAATATTACTTCTTTTTATATCTTCAATTTCCAGTTTACGGATTGAATCCCCAATCTGCGGCTTATGCACAAGTTTCCCAAAATAATAGTTATCTCCTGACAGAGAAACTTTCAATGCTCCTGCACATGCCGATTCTGTCTGTGCAGAATTAGGACTGCTGTGTTTCATTCTGTCCCTTAAAAAAATCTTCCATGCATTGCCCATGCTGTAATGTGATGAATCTTTATTCCTTCCCATACACATTTCTGCAAGCTGTGCAATTCCGGCAGCTGCAACCATAAGACATCCGCCTGCTCTTGCAGGAATAAAGTTCACAACATCATCCATTTTAGCTGCAAATCTTCCAAAATACAGGTATTTATCATTCTTATAGCCAATCATTGAATCCATAGTATTAACTGCCTTATAAACGAATCCCCCGACAGCACCGAAAAACATCATATAAAACAATGGTGCAACAACACCATCTGATGTATTTTCCGCAACCGTCTCAACAGCCGCACGCGTAATACCATGCTCGTCAAGCTGGCTGGTATCTCTTCCGACAATCATTGATACAGCCTGTCTTGCCTGTGGAATCCCTTCATTTTTCAAAGCATAATATACTTTCATGCTCTCTGTTTTTAGTGATTTCACAGCAAGAATCTGATAGCACATAATTGTTTCGACTACACATCCAAGCACTATATTAATATAATAGCAGACAGCAAGTATTCCCACTGTAACAATACCTGTTATTAATGGTGTTAAAACTGCCAGAACTATGCCTCTTTTATATTTCTTTGCTTGTGAATTATCTTCTTTTAACAAAATGCTTTCCAGCCATGAAATCAGTTTTCCTATAAGGCGTACCGGGTGATACAGCCAGTGCGGATCTCCAATAATCAGATCAAGCACATATCCACACGCAATTGCTATCGTCTGACATGTAAATATACATGTAAAAATATTATTATTCATTATTTCTCCGTAATCTTTTTTATTGTACTTATATGACCTTCCTGAGTAATATTGCAGATATATCCATCACCATTGCCACAATGATAATCATAATAATCTCCACCATAGATTTGTGACAAAACCGCCATTATAGTTCCTCCATGAACAACACATGCAGCCGCATTCACCTCTGATTCAATGCATTTATTAACAACTCTGTTCCACGCATGGACACATCTTGTCCTGAAATCAGCTATATCTTCTCCCTGCGGAAAAGGTATTGTTCCATTACTGTCAATCCATTTCTGGTAATCCTTATCGCCCGTCAGTTCTTTATAATTCTTTCCCTCGAATTTACCAAAGTCACATTCCCTGAAATCCTGCACAATTATCTGCTTCATGTCAGTATATATAAATGCTGCTGTCTGCCTGCATCTTTTTAAAGGACTTACATATAATGCCTGTACCTTCTGATAACAACCGGAACGCATATACTCCTGTATCTGTACCATTCCTGTATCACACAATGGTTCATCCGTAGTTCCTATATATCTCTTTTCGATGTTTCCTGCTGTTGCTCCATGTCTGATTAATACAATCTCCATATTCCTTACTGTCCGCCTTTCAGACACTGTCCTATTCCACAGATTACTCTTTCCACATGCACAGCCTTCTTAACTGCACTGCAAAGCATGCGTCCGACTGCTTCCCTGTATATTCTGTCCTCTTTTTCTAACGGAACTATTCCGCTTCCAACTTCATCACATATTATAATAATCTCCGGATTGATATCATACAGACTGTCTATCAGAGTGTCTGTTGATTTTCCTTCTTTAACATATCTTTTTACAAGCAGATGCATATGATTTAATATTTCAGCATTTCCCAGGTCTTCAATATTACAATCTGCTCCATCTGCCACAACAGACATATTTTTCTTACTACATACATAATCAAGCTTTCCCTGATAAGCCCCACCAAAATATACTTCCATATTATCTCCATTCTGTTGGCTAAATTAATGTAATTACTGCAATTGCAGCCGTCATGCACAACTCGTTCACACAAAGCAGATAGCCTGCAAGGTCACCTGTTACCCCGCCAAACTGCTTATATGCCATATGCCTGTAATAGAGTAAAACAAGAAATGCCACAACGGCAACAACTATTGCTGTGATAATACTGCACATGCACATACATGAAACACACAATACAAGCTGTATTACAAGCATTATATTTACCCTCTTTCTGGCTGTAACACTTGTAAATGTATGAAGCATTCCGTTATTTCTTGCACCTCGGAAATTAACTGCTGCCAGTCCGCTGATAATTCTCGAAAGATAGAAAGTAAATGCCATAATAATAATCTGCATATTTCCCGCCTTCTGTACAACAATAAATGCAGCGGCAAAATACAGCACATAATAAACCAGAAGTTTAATAACTGCAAATGCACCAATATGTGAATCCTTTAATATTGCCAGTTTCTTTTCCCTGTCACCATATGAATTAAGCGCATCACATGTATCCATATAACCGTCAACATGGATTCCCCCTGTTATAATAACCGGCAGTATGATAAGTACCAGAGTCCTGCTTATATCCGGCACATTTAAAATCCTCCCGGCATATATCCATCCATAAGCAAAAGCTCCAGTTATAAGTCCAACCAGCGGAAAGAATCCCATTACATATTTCATGTCTTTTTCATCTAATTCAAGATGTGGCATTGGTATCTTGGAATACATTGAAAATGCAATTACCAGTGATTTAATTATCGACATCGCCAATATCCCCCTTTAAAAATACAGGAATTGAATATACAACTTCTACAACTGCATCTGCTGCTCTGGAAAGCCTCACATTAAGTTTCCCAAGCCGCCTGATATAATCAGTTGTACCGGCATCATATTCACATCCGTCTGAAAATACTTCATTTGTTACAATAACAAGATGCCTGCACCCTGAATACAGTTTCATACAGCCATCAAATATGTCATCAGGTTTTCCGGCTTCCCCAAAACATTCATTAGCAAGAAGATTAGACATGCACTCAACCAAAACCACAGGTCTTTCTTCTTTATCACAGCAATCCAATGCACTGCCTATATTCTGATACTGCTCTATCGTTTCAAAGCCTTTTCCCTCACGCTGCCTTTTATGCTTTTCAATTCTTAATCTGCCTTCCTCTCCGAAAGGCTGCATGGTTGCCACATAATATTTTTTATTATCTTTAGCAAGCCGGCAGCATACCTGTTCAGCATATTCTGACTTTCCGCTGCCGCTTACCCCTGTAATTATAATCAACATTTTCCATAATCCTCATATGCAGCTATCTGTATATCGTCAAATGTAGTATTTTCCCTGTACACCTGCAAAGCCATGTCAAAAAGCGGAAACATCATAACTGCCCCTGTTCCTTCGCCTAACGCAAGCTCTGCATGAATAACAGCTTTCTTTCCCAGACTGTCAAGAAGTGCTTTCATTGCCGGTTCTTTTCCCTGATGCGATACAATAATGTAATCATTAATCTCCGGCTGCAGCTTCACGGCAATAAGTGCTGCAACCGCCGCGATAACCCCGTCAACAACAACAGGTATCCCATACACTGCTCCTCCGATATATACTCCAACAAGTCCTGCTATATCAAGCCCGCCTATACTCTGTAAAAGTTTTAATGGATTATCTGCGTATCTGCCATACATTTCTTTAGCCTTTGTAATGACTTCCACTTTCCTTTTAAGCCCTGAATCATCAAGTCCTGCACCTCTTCCGGTAACAGCTTCAGGCTCAAGGTTTAATAATATACTTGCAAGTGCTGTACTCGTAGTTGTATTGCCAATTCCCATCTCACCAGTCGCAAGAATGTTATATCCTTGTTCACTGCACCATTCCACCTGCTTAATTCCTTCGTGGACTGCCTGAATGAGCTGCTCCTGTGACATTGCAGGTTCTTTAAGGAAATTTCTCGTACCTATCATAACCCGTCTGTTTACAAGACCTTTATAAGTTCCTACATCTGTTCCATCCGCAAGTTTATCTGCTGCAATACCTATATTTACAGGAATCACCTCTGTTTTACTGCAAGCTGCCATTCTGCATACACTCGATATTCCATCTGCCATATTGCAGCTTACAACTGCAGTCACATCCTGTCCTGTCTGTGTAACTCCCTCTTCAACTATTCCGTTGTCTGCACACATTACAATAACAGCCCTTTTGTCTATATGTACATCAACTGTATTCTGGATTCCTGCTATCTGTGTTATTATTTCTTCCATAAGCCCAAGTCCATGTAATGGCTTTGCTATTCCATTCCAGTGTGCTTTTGCTTTCATCACAGCGTCTTTATTAATACCTTTTATCTTATCCAGTTCCGGAATAAGTTCTGCTGCCTGTCTGCTGTTCTTCTTATACTTCATGCTTGCATCCATAAATCTCTCTGCCACATTTTCATTACCATAAAAATAAATGTGTGGAAATCCTGCATATAAAGTATCACTTCCGTAACCGGCAGAAGCTGTGCTGTTATCAGAAGCCTTTATGACTTCATAATCACTACCCGGACAGTCACTGTTCCAGTAATGAAATTCATGTGCACGGAAGCTCTGATTTTCATCTGCAAGCATTGTATCTTTTACAGCCTTAACGCTCATATACCCGAAACGCTGTAATTTTCCGGCATTATAACCTGTCCCTCTGATAATTCCTGCCATTGGATATTTTTCTTTTTCCGGAGTTTCAAGATACTCATGCAGATATAGAAACCCGCCACACTCCGCTATACATGGAAGACCTGACCGTATCCTGTCAGCAATATCCTTTCGCATTGATATATTTTCTGACAGTTCTTCTGCATGAAGCTCAGGATATCCTCCATATAATAATAATCCGTCTATATTATCAGGAAGACTGCTGTCTTTAATAGGACTGAAATATATAAGTTCACATCCACTCTGTCTTAAATAATCAAGGTTATCTTCATAAAGAAAACAGAATGCTTCATCCTTTGCAACTGCTATTCTTAGATTTCTCTTTTTCTTTTCTTTGTAATGGATTTCATTCTCAGAGGCATTTTCTGCAATCTTAAGAATTCCGTCTATATCCAACGTTTCTTTCATCTGACTTGCAATACAGGTGACTTTTTCCTGAAAATGTTCAACCTCTGCCGATGTAACAAGACCAAGATGTCTGCTTTCAAGAACGGCCTCCTTCTTATATGGCAGATAGCCTAATGGTTCTATCCCCATCTCTTTAACCATCTGTGCAGCATCTTTATATAATCTGGCTGATAAATTGTTAAATATCACTCCTCTGATATGACTATCTTTTTCATATCCTGTATATCCTTTTATGACTGCGCCTATTGAATTACTCATCCCGCGGCAGTTTACTATAAGTATCACCGGCGTATCCGTAATGCCTGCTATGTCATAGGAACTTCCCTTCGTACCAAAACCCTGACCGTCAAAGTATCCCATAACACCTTCCACTACGGTTATATCACTCTCACATTCTTTGCGCGCAAGCAGATATTTTATTGTCTCATCATCACAGAACCAGCTGTCAAGATTGCCTGTACGCATATTCAGTACACGGGAATGAAACATAGAATCAATATAATCAGGTCCGCATTTTAATGCTGATGTTTTAAGTCCCATATCTTTAAAGCACTGGCATAAACCACAGACAATTGTTGTTTTGCCACATCCGCTGCCTGTTCCGGCTATCATTATACGACCCATTGCATTCTCCTTCCCTCTATAATAAATACTGGATTATTTGCAGACATCATATGATATCTGCCTGTTTTCTTTATCTGCGTTACTGCAATCTGGACTGTATCAATTACACTCATATTATTCTTTTCCATTAAAGAAATCATATCCTGTAGTGTTTCTAAAGTTACTGCTGTAGCCACAACATGGACATTTGGATTTTTTCTAAGAATACTGTCAAAAATATATTCTGATTCGCCGCCACTTCCACCAATAAACACTTCATCCGGCACTGGCAGATTATCAATTACATCTGCTGCATTGCCATGTACAATCTCTATGTTATTAAGTCCGAATTTCTCTGCATTACGGGCAATAAGACTGCATCCTTCTTCTGTCCTCTCAACCGCATATACTGTACCGTATGGTGCATGCAGTGCAAGCTCTACTGAAACAGAACCTGTTCCTGCACCTATATCATACACACATGAATTCTTTCTGACTGCCATACGGCTGATTACACCTGCCCGTATTTCCCTCTTAGTCATTGGCACATCTGAACGGATAAAATAACTGTCAGGAATTCCTGTTATAGAAAATGTATGTGAATAATCATTGTATACTGCCATTACAGTAAGCCCTGCTGACTCATATTCTGTAAATTCTGACACTTCACCACTGGATATTTTTTCATTTTCATATGAAAGATTTTCCCCAATCCAGACATGTGCCTTTGAAAGCCCCGCACTCTGAAGCTGCTTACATATCTGTGCTGCATTTCCCTGTGTCAGAAAATATGTCATCTCATTCTGTAAAACTACTGGTATGTAGCTCTGTTTTTTGCCATGCACACTTACAAATGCCGCATTTTCCCAAGGCTTTCCTATTCTTGCGGCAAAATATATTACAGAAGATATTCCAGGCAGGATACGGTATTCATATTTTCCCTCAAGAACATCTGCAAGCTTTCTTGTTCCACTGTAAAATCCGGTATCACCGGACATAAGCACAACATATTCTTGTGCTTCTTCCTTCTCAATAATACTTACTATATTATCTGCTGTCACAGCATAAAATGTCTTTTTATCCGGATATTCCTCTATCAACCGCTTTGAGCCTATTATAATTTCTGCATTATCAATTGCAGCTTTTACTTCCTCTGTAATGCAGCTTTTACTGCCCGGTCCCATTCCAGCTATAATTACCCTTTTCATTACTCACTCCATCTTAACCTGTTAACACTGTGAATCAATATTTTCTTTAAGATACGCTATAATTTCCGAAAGCTTCTTACCATCATTCTCCAATGGCCGCCTGATTACAATGCAGTCAGTTCCTGTATTTAGTGCGGCTGATATTTTTTCTTCATATCCACCGTTATTTCCTGATTCTTTTGTAACAAGCACTCCAATATCAAACTGTCTTATTACTGCTTCGTTTAATTCCTGTGAAAATGGTCCCTGCATTCCAATTAAATGTGCCGGCATAATCCCTGCCTGTATTGCACTTTCCATCATCTGTGGATTAGGCAGAAGCCGAAGATAAAGTCTTTCCTTAAAATCCTTAATATGGACATACTCAGGTATGTTCTTGCTTCCTGTCGTCATAAGAACATTTTTATGAATATATCTGTCGTCATTCAGCAGCCTGACTGCATCCTTCATTGTTTCAGTATATATGATATTATCTGCATTATTACCGGCTTTCTCTGTATTCTCTTCTCTCAACACCCTGACATAAAAAATGTGTCTGCTGTCACATGCCTCTTTTATATTGTGGGTAACCTGTGTGGCATACGGATGTGTTGCATCAATAACTATGTCAGGATGGATTGCTCTTATCTCATCAGACATCTGTTTCTCGTCCATTTTCCCGACATGTATATACACATTATTCTGCCCAGGAAGCAATTCTTTTCCATACTCAGTAGTTACATACACATGGGTAATACATTTTTTAACTGCAAGAAATTCGCATATTCTGCGGCCTTCCGTTGTCCCGGCAAAAAGCATTATTGTCTTTTTCATACAACCTTATATCCTCTCGGTGTAACCATCTTTCCATTAATAATCTTAGTATGGCTGTTTCCAATATAAACTGTCGTGAACATATCTGCCTTGAAATCAGCCAGCTCCTTTAATGTAAGAACCCCGGCTGTCTCATTATCCCTGCCTATATTCCTTACATATCCACATACTGTATCAGCCGGCTGTACTTCCATTACAATGTCACAGGCTTCTTTTAAATATCCTGCTCTCCTGCGGCTTGAAGGATTATATATGCACATTACCATATCGCTTTCAGCCATTGCCCTGATTCTTTTCTTTATCAGTTCCCACGGAGTCATACAGTCACTTAAGCTTATAACCGCAAAATCATGTGACAAAGGTGCTCCGAGACAGGCAGCACCACTATTGGCAGCTGTGACTCCTGATATTACCTTAATATCAGTTCCTTCATCTGCAAGTTCATATACCAGACTCGCCATGCCATATACACCACTGTCTCCACTGCATACAAGTACTACATCCCTGTCTTCCTTTGCCATATCTATGGCATACTGGCAGCGCTCCTTTTCCTGCATCATATTAGTTGAATAATATTCTTTATCCGGAAAATACTGCTTCAATATATCAACATAAGTACTATAGCCAACTATTAACTGTGCTGACGATATTGCAGCTGACGCTTCCAGTGTCATATTATCTTGTGCACCACTTCCAAAACCAACTATCTTAAGCATATCATACTCCTTAATCTATACCATTTTATATACCGCAACAGTTATTCCGTTATCTGCTGTTTTTTCTGCAAGCCTTCTGCCTCCACCTGATGCCGCACATGCGCTGCGCTCACATACATTATCCACACCTATCTGCTCATTTACAAAAGCTGATGATGAAAAATCCCCATCAATCTCTCTTAATGCTTCAGGTGTATATGTCCTGTATGGAACTTTAAATTTCCTTGCAAATTCAATAATTCCCTGTTCATCTGCTTTTCTGTCAACAGAGGCAGCTACTGCAATAGCTTCTATCATCAGGTTATTCATATCAAAAACCTTCTTAACCGCCTGCTCTATCTCTTCTGCTGTTTTTCCCTTTTTGCATCCGATTCCAACTGCCAGATTTTGTGGCACAAGTTTTAATGTTCTCTTAAATACCACATTTTCACCAGGATGAGAAATTATCTGTACACCACTTTCATATTTACCGTCTGCATTATCTGTATATGTAATCTGCCCATTCCATTGTTTTTCTGTCTTTCTTAACATTTTGACAAATGTTTCATCTCCTGTAATTCCAACAGCTTCCCCATTAAGTATCCGGCCTGATATATCCTGTATCATGACAGGATTAACTATTTTCATATTATGCTCTGCTGCAAATAAATCAACCGCAAACATTCCTCTTGTATCTGTAGCTGTAGTAATTACAGGTATTGCACCAATACTGTCTGCAAGTTCATTGCACCATTCATTGGCACCACCTATATGCCCGGAAAGCAGTGAAATAAGAAATTTGCCACTCTCGTCTGCAACAAGTACTGCCGGATCTGTTACTTTGCTTTTAAGATATGGTGCTATTGTTCTTACCGCTATTGCAGCCGCACATACAAATAATATCCTGTCGCACATTGCGAACTCGTTCTTAATAACACTGCCGACAGTTGCAAAAGAAACTACATCTTCCCTGTAATCATCCGCACATCTTTTGTGGCAGTAAATTGTAACTTCTCCATCCGTCACCGTGGAAGCCTTTTTTGCCACCTTCATTCCCTCATGTGTAAATGCTATTATAACAGTTCTCATTTTCTATACTCCGTTGTAAATTCAGGATCATATAACTTGGAAAATGAATATTTATCTCCTAAGAATTCTCCCACCATTATAAGTGCTGTCTTTGTAATTCCTGCCTTTTCGGCTTCTCTGTCAAGATTTTCCAATGTTGTCTTTATACATTTTTCATCCTTCCAGCTTGCCTTATAGCATATCGCACATGGAGTATCCGGTGTATACGCCCCCTTATATAATTCTTCCTTAAGCTCCTTTAAATGTGATGAACTTAAGAATATAACCATTGAGGTTCCATGTGCCGCAAGCTTTGCAATGCTCTCATTATCCGGAACAGGAGTCCTTCCCAGCATCCTTGTAATAATTACTGACTGTGCCACCTCCGGCACTGTATATTCACAGTTCATTGCAGCTGCCGCAGCAAGAAAGCTGCTGACACCTGGACATATTTCACATGTAATCCCATGCTTTGCAAGTTCCTCAATCTGCTCCCTTATAGCACCATAAAGTGAAGGATCACCTGTATGCAGACGTACTATATTCTTTCCTTCGCTCTCCGCCTTCACAATTACATTAATGACCTCATCCAGATTCATATATGCACTGTTATATATCTCACAGTCTTTTTTTGCATATTCAAGCAGTTCTTCATTTACAAGTGAACCTGCATATATAATCACATCTGCCTCATTAAGCATGCGCATGCCGCGAACCGTAATTAAATCTTTAGCCCCGGGTCCTGCCCCGACAATTTTAACCATAATCATTCTCCATTATTTATTATATCATGAACTTCGTTCATGATCGTCATTCGCCGCTCGGGATGAACATGCAGGCATGTTCCCCCTCGCTAACGCTCATTATATCTTCTAGCAGCTTATCCGCTGTTTTTGTCTTACCTAATATTCCATATTCATTAGAGAATACAATTGCCCCGATTCTTATTTTACCGTTGCTTCTTCTTTGCAGTACATCCTCTATGCGGATCATAAGCTGCTGCATTGTACTCTCAAGCATGTCCGATTTTTTCAATATATCAAGTGCAGCCTCTGTTGTGACACAATCAAGTATTTCCCTTGCAGTATCAGCCTCTGCACCTGCTCTTATGGCACAGGCTGACAGAACTTCCATACGCCCGTCTGCAGCTTTTGAATGTGTATTCATTATTCCTGCACCCAGTTTTACAAGTTTTCCTATGTGTCCTACAAGAAGCATTGCTTCTGCGCCTGCATCACATACCATATCTATTGTATCACCTATATAATTACTGCATTTGATACTTCTTTTAAGTTCAATTCCAAGAGTATTAAGCAGAAAATCCTGCCCATAATTTCCCGGTGCAATCAGAAGAACTTTTTCGCCTTCTGCTATATGCATTTTAATCTCTGTCCTTATTGTATCAATAAGTGCCTGTTCACTCATAGGCTCTACTATTCCTGTTGTTCCAAGAATTGATATTCCCCCTGTTATTCCAAGGTTCGGATTAAATGTTTTCTTTGCAATTTCAACTCCCTGTGGTGCTGATATTACAACCTTTAAGCTCCCCTCATAAGAATAATTCTCTGCTGCTTCCAATACACCTTCTTCAATCATTTTAAGCGGAACCGGATTAATTGCCGCTTCTCCTACCGGGCGTGACAGCCCTTTTTTAGTAACTCTCCCTACACCTGTTCCACCATCTGTTACAACTTTTCTATCTTCGCTGTCACCTGCTATATAAGAAACACTGGCATATATTAATATTCCGTTAGTCACATCAGGATCATCCCCGCTGTCTTTTTTTATTGCACATGTAACACAGTCATGTTCCATTGTTATTTCATAAACAGGCAGCGTAAGTTCTACTCCCATCGGAGTAATCACACTGACACTTTCAATTCTCCTGCCTGACAAAAGCATACATGCCGCCGCTTTCGCCGCTGCGCAGGCACATGTTCCTGTTGTATATCCACATCGCATTTTTTTCTGATTCTTATATACATATCTCTCTAACATCTGCGCCACTCTTTATCATCATCTGCTGCCATATAAAACAATGCGTTCATAATTGCCGCCGCAACATTGCTTCCGCCTTTTCTGCCTCTTGCAACTATATATGGCATACCGCTTTCAATGATTTCTTCTTTTGCCTCAACTACATTTACAAAACCAACCGGAACTCCGATAACAAGTCTTGGTGCAAATGTGCCTTCATCATACAGTTCTTTTATTCTCATAAGTGCTGTCGGCGCATTTCCTACTACCATTATACATCCCGGATTGTCCTTTGCCGCCTTCTCCACACTGACCACTGCCCTTGTTACCTCACGGCTTGCAGCTTCCTTTGCAACGCTTTCATCTGCCATATAACAGTTGAGTGAACAGCCGAATTTTTCAGCCATCTTATGATTTATACCTGATTTTGCCATGTTGGTATCGGTCACAATCTCTGTACCCTCACGGATTGCCATCAGTGCTTTCTCTATAATCCCCTCTGAAAACATCATGCTTGTCTCATATGAAAAGTCCGCTGTTGTATGAATAACTCTCTTAACAACCGGCTTGTATTCAGATGGAATATCTGTTGTAAGCTCCTTTTCAATTATTGCAAACGACTGTTTTTCAATATCCATTGGCTTCATAATATCTATTCTCCTGTGAATAATGATTTCAATGTATCTATGTCCGGATTTTTAAGAATAATTTTTTTCTTTTCTGCCGCATACTCCAGTACATCCTTTAACATGGCATTCATCTGCCCTACCGGACACCCGGTATCTATTACATAATCTGATTCATCAATCTTTCTGCATGCTGCTTCAAATGTCTCTTTTCCTATAGGTTCAAACATTTTTTCTGTAATAACTTCTGATGCCAGCGCTTTTGCTACAGGAAAATCACAATCATTTTCATAAAGAATTCCCGCTCTGAATGCTATTCCTAAGCGCTGTAATTCCCTGTATATAAATACACCTGTTCCTGCACCACCTGCTACGAACACTTTAGGAGTCCCTTCCGGCTTCATTAATTCTGTGCTTCCATACATACAATTATAAGTTCCATGTGTAAGTCCGTAAAGACTGCTTATCCTGTCATCTGTAAATATTTTTTCCGGTCTTCCGAATTCAATCTTTCCATCTGCCCCGACACACATAACATAATCTGCTATTTTCGCCGCCAGTTCAATTTCATGTAATGATACTATGACTGCAACATTATCTTTAACCGCCATCTCCTGCAGTATATCAAGCAGTTCTATCTTATGTCTTATATCAAGAAATGAGGTTGGTTCATCAAGAACAATGACCTCCGGTTTCTGACATATTGCCCTTGCAAGCATAATACGCTGGCGCTGTCCGTCACTAATCTGTGAAAAATCATTTTCGGCTATATCCAGTGCTGACACTTTTTTTAGTGACTCATTTACAATCACTTCATCTTCCTTAGTCAGTCTGCCAAAATAATTAGTATATGGATATCTTCCCATTGCCACAACATCACGACATGTCATCATTTCTGTTTTAATTTTTTCTGTAAGAACAACCGACATTGTCTTTGCGTATTCTTTACTTGTAAAGTCACTTATCTTTCTGCCCTTGACATATATATTGCCGCCTATCGGGTTCATTTCTCTTATAATATTCTTTATTATTGTTGATTTTCCGGCACCATTAGGTCCGATTAATACAAGAATCTCGCCTTTTTTTACCTTCAATGCTATATCTGACAAAAGGACTTTTCCATGATATCCAACGCTTAAATCCTCTGTCTGCACATATATCTGTTCCATATATTTCTCCACGTTTTATCCAATATTACTTTTTCTGCTTTACCATAAGCCAGATAACTACCGGCGCGCCAAATACCGCTGTAACTGTTCCTATTGCCAGTTCTGATGGTGAAAATATTGTTCTTGCAATAAGGTCACAGAACATACAAAAGACTGAACCACACAGGAAAATCGCTGGAATCGTAACTAATGGTTTCGTTGTTTTAAGTGATAATCTTGTAATATGCGGAACTGCTATTCCAACGAATGATATCGGGCCTGCAAGTGCTGTAACACAGGCAGAAAGCATACTCGACAGCATTACTATACACACCCTGAAAAATCTGATATTAATTCCCATACTCTGTGCATATCCCTCTCCCAACAGATAAGCATTAATTGGTTTTGAAAATAAAAAAGTAATGAATGATGTTGGAAAAACAACTATAGCTGCAAGCTTTACAGCAGTCCATGAGCTTCCTGAAAAGCTGCCCATAGCCCAGTGGGTAAGATTGGCAATATCTGAATCATTTGCAAATGTAATACATAAATCAGTTATTGCAGAGCATATATAACTTATCATAATTCCTACAACTAAAAGCATAGACATACTCTTTACTTTATTGGCAAAAAGCAGTACATACAGCATTGCAAAAAGTGAACCTATAAATGCTGCTGCAATCTGAGCCCATAACGGCATTCCTGACACATATTTCAGCAAGAAAATCATTGTAATGGCAACAAACATTTTGGCGCCTGACGAAATACCAAGCACAAACGGGCCTGCTATAGGATTCCTGAAAAATGTCTGTAATAAAAATCCCGACAATGACAATGCACCGCCAAGGATAGCAGCCATACATAATCGTGGTAATCGTATTTTCCAGATAATATTATATTCTGGTGTTCCAACATAATCCTTCAGAAATATTATCCTGAAAATCCTTGCGGGCGATATATTTATATTGCCTGTATTAATATTGAATATGACTGCTGCAACAAGTAATATCACAAGCAGCACATAAACGAATTGATAACGGAGTATCTGTTTTATCTGCATTTTTTCTCCATTCTTATCTCTATTCTCAAAATGACTGCCTCATTAAGTACTATTTGCTTAATGTGACAGTCACTTTCAGACATAAGTTTTATTTTAACTTCTTTAAATATGTAAGCTCTGATGTATCAGCATCAGCATTTAACATAAGGTTGATATCGTTAATCATACTTCCAATTGTATCTGCAATCTGGAAGAAATCTGGTGTTGTACACCATACATTTCCATCCTTAACAGCCTTTATATCAGCAAGAATACTGTTATATCCTGTAAAATCACTAAGAGTTGATGGCTTTCCACCTAAGCTCCATACATAAATTATATAATCTGCATCCTTTGCCTTTTCATAAAAGCTTTCTATTCCCATTTCCTGTGTGCCTGTTTTATCAGCATTTAAATCTGAGAAAATGTAATCTCCACCTGCTATATTTACCATCTGTGCAAGATAATCTCCTGCATTTCTGACATACAGCTTACCCTTTGATGTAATATAAAATACAGCTACAGATTTTCCTGTTTTTTCCGCCTTTGAAAGAGTATCAACATATGCAGCCTGCGCGTTAAACATATCTGTTGCAGCATCCTCTTCATTACAGAGTGCAGCATAAAGCTTAGCCCACTCTACTCTTCCTAATGGATGATCTTCATAAGTAGACTGGTCTAATATGTAGTTAATTCCTAATTCTTTTAACTTTTCTGCAACATCAGGAACACTTGTAAGCATTGTTGAGAATATTGCAAGTGTAGGGGCACCTGCTATTATTGTTTCATAATCAGGAGCTTTGTAATCTCCTACATAAGTCAGCTTTCCATCATCAAATGCCTTCTTAACGGCATCAATATACCATGATTTTTTATCATAAGTAACCTGGCTTATGTTATCAAGACAATTGCTTGCATTCATAAGAGATGTTACCGGTGTAGATGAAACAAGCATATTAGTTACAGGTGCTTTTAATATTACTGTGTCAGAATCAACTCCTGATGGTGCAGACATTCCGTCCGGAACAAGTAAAAGCTTTGACTGTTTTGATACAATTGCTGTATCCTCATCTCTGTTAGTTATTGTGATGAGCTTATAACCACCCTTGTAATAATCTACAGAGAACAGCTTTGCATACTGTAATTCCATTGAATGGTCATATACAAGTTCTCCATCATAATTACCCTCGTTACCTGATTTCTTTTCTGTTCCACATCCACTCATTACAAGTGTAGACACAAGCATTACAAGCATAAGTATGAGTGACAGAAATCTTTTTTTCTTCATTTTCATTCTCCTTTTCCTTTCTCATGAAGTGATTGGATGATTCCGTCATTATCTGCAGAAAAGGAACAGACTCATGTGTCTGCATAAAAAACAATAGTCAGTTGTTCTCGCAACGACTATTATAGTTCTGCCTGTAAGCCGGTCTTCTGACTCACAGATCATAAGCAATATCCGCCTTCCCAGAATAAGCTCAAAAGCTTTGTTCCAGTGGCATAATGGATATCGCCTCCCTGTATACAGCAGCGGAACTGTTCAGGATTCCCACCTGATTCCCTGAAGTACATATATACTTCGCTTACAGTGATTATTTCGTTATCATCTGGATTATATCCAGCGTTTATTATTCCATATTATTACTAGAAATGCAATTGTTTTTACATACCCTATCTCATCTTTTTAGATAAAAACTGTACTATGTAATCATAATTTTCCGGAATATGCGGAAATATACAATTCGTACAATCCTTTATCCGTTTCCCGCTTTCCCTTGTTATATACCGCGGTGTTCCGGGACAATCCTCATAGCAGTTCATAGGACAATAACAAAAAAGACAGTTGAAATCCTGCCCTTCTTCTATCTTATGACATGGGTAATATTTACACTGGTCGTTCTTAAAATACCTATAGCTGTTCTGTGTCATAACAGTCTCCTTATAACCTCGCCAATATCCTTATTAACACAGACAGATTTCTCCTTAATCTCATCTGGCGCATATGCCTGTCCATAATTAAGACATATATAATGCGCATGCTGCCATTTATCTGTCATCTGCCAAAACGGATATTTTATTATAACAGGTGTATTATACCCTATACCAAGTTCTATGAAAACAATATTTAAATTTTTATGTCTCTCTAAAAACTGTTCATACCTCTTTGCTGCCACATGCCAGCCCTCATCTTCCACAAATGTGTTATCTGCCCTTAAGTTCATGCTCATAGGCTTTCCACATTCAGGACAATATGGAACAAGTTCTGATGGAACAGTCAGCTTTAAGTTTCTTCCCTCTGGCAGATACAAAGAACCATCCTCTTTAAATTCATATCCCTGTGCCATAACCATTTTCCGTATAATATCTTCATTATCGTATGTTTTCTTGTGGCATGGTTCACTGCACTGAAATAAACCATAATCACCCTGTGTATAATATAATCTGTGCTTATCAAAACCCGCCTTCTGGAAACAGTGGTCTACATTGGTTGTAATAACAAAATAATCCTTATCCTTAACCAGTTCATATAAATTATCATATACTGGCTTTGGTGCGTCCATATATCTATTAATATAGATATACCTGCTCCAGAATGCCCAATGTTCTTCTAATGTCTCATACGGATAAAATCCGCCAGAATACATATCTGTAAATTTATATCTTTCCTTAAAATCAGAAAAATATTTATCAAATCTCTCTCCGCTATAAGTAAATCCTGCTGATGTGGAAAGTCCTGCTCCTGCACCAATCACTATGGCATCTGCATTTGCAGTTAATTCCTTTATATCTGACAGTTTATCCTCATAACTTCTATCTTCATTGTCATTATTCATCCATCTTTTAAATAACATATTACTCATCCTTTTACGCCAGAAGTTCTCCATATATTCTTAAATCTTCATCCTTAAAAACATTAAATATAACTTTCTCTATCCTGCTATCTTTATCAAGAAAATCTTTAACAGTGCGGACTGCAATCTGCGCTGCCCTCTTCTGCGGAAATCTGAACACACCCGTTGACAGACAGCAGAATGCTATTGATTTTACGCCATTATCAGCCGCCAGTTTCATACATTCCCTGTAACAGCCAGCAAGCAGTTCCTCATCTTCTCTGGTAACCTCCCACTGGATAATTGGTCCTACTGTGTGGAGTATATATTTTGCCGGTAAATTGTAACCTGATGTTATCTTTGCCTTTCCTGTTTCCTCTTCATGCCCCTGTTCAAGCATTATTTCATTCATCTTAAGCCTTAACTCTATTCCTGCATATGTATGAATAAAATTATCAATGCAGGCATGCATAGGTGAAAAGCAGCCTAACATCTGGGAGTTGCAGGCATTAACTATCGCATCACATTTTAATGTGGTAATGTCTCCCTGCCATATATACAGCCTGTTGTCCGTCATAACCGGCTTTAAGTCCCTGATATCTGTAATTCCGCGTTCTGCATTTCTCTGTTTCAGATATTCATCCTGTATCTTCAGGAATTCTTCACTGACCGGCATCGGCATCCTCACATTCATAAGGGAACGAAGAAGATTTTCCTGTTCCACTTTTTCAGCAGGTATCTTATGTATGCGGATTCTTGTTTCTTCTTTTAAAAGATATTTAATTAAATATATTCTTCTTTCTTCCTGTGTCACGATACATACCCCTCTATAATCTTTTTATACATCTGCCTGGACATACCTCTGCACAATTTCCGCAATGCAGACAATGATTCTGCTGAATTGAAAAAGGTGATCCTTCAATAATACATCTTTGAGGACAGTTTCTCTGGCATATTCCACAGCCAATACATGCCTCTGTTATAATATACCCCTTTTCTCTCTTTACTGCATTTCCTAAAATATATGTATCTCTGAAAATTGGATTAACTCCAAGATTAAAATACTCAACCTCTGCTTTATCAATGCAGAATATTATGCCAATGCTTCTTGTATCTCCCGGATACACATTTGCAAGATATGGCTGTTCCTCAAATATCTTATCACGCCACATCTTCTGCTCTTCATCCGCCACAGCATATGCCTTTCCTGATAAACGAATCATTTCTTTATATCTGGTATAGCATAAAATCTGCACCCTGCCATCTTCCATTAACTCCCTGCAGAAATTCTTTCCTCTTGCCGTGAAAAAATACAGTGCATTTTCCTCATAATGAATTGCACTTATATTTCGTATCTGCGGAGCGCCATCACTATCTACTGTTGCAAATGCAAGAACTCCAACAAGCTGCATTTTCTTTAAACATGTCTGTAAATCCATATACTACTCCTCCAATAAGAGTTATTTAACTGATTATCTTAACCCTGCCCGGTTTTCTAAGCTTACTGTGAGGCTGCCTCCATTAATAATTCCTCCCCAGTAATCTCATTTCTTGTCTTCCAGCACTGTGGATCAGGTGCATAGAAATTACCGCTCGTACCATTAGCAACCGCCGGACAGCCTCTGCACCATGCCTTTAATTCACATTTGCTGCATTTTTCAAATCTATCGTAATTCCTGTATTTCTCCATCTGACAGATCCATACATCTGCCAGACGGTCTTCAAATATATTTGCAACCTTGCTGTCTGTAACTCTTCGACATGCCATTACATCTCCGTTTGACGAAATTGTAATATGACAGTTTCCACAGTTGCAGCCTCCATAAATCATTCCTTTCTCTGCATTTTCAGGCAGCTTAAACTGTCCTGTTTCATATTCATACAGAGTCCACAAATGGTCTTTTTTATTAAAATAAGTCTCACACCCTGCCTTTTCATATGCCTTATATTTAGCGTCACAGATTTCAAGAAGCTTTCTATACTCCTGCGGAGTCATGCTTGTGTCAACCTCTCCGCCTGTAGGCACATAACGCGAAAATGCAAAGATTTTAACTTTCGCTTTCACTACCTCATCAATAATATCCGGTATCTCATTCATATTAGTTTTTGACACCGTACTCATAATCACACTCTTTATTCCTGCCCTGTTAAGACAGCCGATTTTTTCAATCGTAAGATCAAAACTTCCCGGCTTTCTGAACCAGTCATGGGTTTCTCTCATTCCATCAAGAGACATCTGATATTTATCACATCCACATGCTTTTAGCATACGGCAGGTTTCATCATCCAGATGAAATGGATTTCCCATCAAAGTAAATGGTATATTTTTTAATTTTAACAAAACCATCAGTTTCCAGAAGTCAGGATGAAGGATAGGATCTCCGCCTGTAATATAAAAATATGGTATTCTGTTATATACTTTACAGAAATCTTCGCAGTTTGCCACCACCTCTTTCATCTGATTCCAGGTCATGCTCTTAAGCTCTTTGCAGCCCTCCCCTGAAAATATATAGCAGTGCTTGCAACGCTGGTCACATTCATCTGTAATGTGCCACTGAAATGAAAAATATGATTTTCCACCATTATACTGACTCATCCTATCCAACTCCTTCCTTAACTTCTCTTACTTATCAGATGCTCCACATGCTGCTGGCTTCTCCTCTGGCTTATCAGATGCTCCACATGCTGTTCCGCATGCTGCTGGCTTCTCCTCTGGCTTGTCTGATGCTCCACATGCTGTTCCGCATGCTGCCGGCTTCTCCTCTGGCTTGTCTGATGCTCCACATGCTGTTCCGCATGCTGCCGAAGGCTGTACCTCTGTCTTCTTGTTCCATCCAAAAATGTTTGATAATGCCATTTTCATTACCTCCTGTTAATTGATTTCATGGGCTGTGCCCTGTTTGCATTTTTACAATAACAGTAAATGAAGCATGAGAAAAGTACGCACTTTTTTGTGCCATAGGCACCTTTTTGTAACTTATGGACAGGGGGGTATATGTATGCTACATTATATTTGAAACTTGCATTATATTTTAATCTTTTGAAGGAGGCAGCATCTATGATGACTAAGGAAGAACTACCAGAATGTCCAGTAGCAACAACCGTACAGCTTATTGGAAGCAAATGGAAATTATTGATTATGAGAAACCTTCTTGCAAGGCCATGGAGATTTAATGAATTAAAGAAAAGCCTTGAAGGAATCAGCCAGAAGGTTCTGACCGACTCTTTAAGGTCTATGGAAGAAGACGGTCTTATTACAAGAACTGTTTATCCGGAAGTCCCTCCCCGCGTAGAATATGCTCTCAGTGAGCTTGGTGAAAGCATGCGTCCTATACTTGATGCAATGGAGGAATGGGGAGATAATTATAAGAAAAGTCTGTAGAATTATTTATATCCTATGCACATCAGCCAGCGGTGATCATACTGAATTATGCATAGATTATATATAAAAAAGATAAGAAGCCGACTGCTTATACGAACAATCAGCTTCTTATCTTTTTTGTTAAAACAATAATCAAAATCTCACTAAATGCAATATAAATCAATGGCTTTGCTTACAAATTCAGCAGTACCTTCTCCACACGCAGCATCAATATTTTCAGTTAGTTCTCCTCCTCCAGCATACATTCTTCCAAGCCCCTTCAGAACTGTAGATGAACATGTGTAAAAATGTTCTGTAATATAATTTTGAAGTTTTTTAACCTGTGCCTGAACTTGCTCATCTGGTGAGTTATTTTTCTTCATCTGTCCGAACTCTGCAAATATTTCCATAAATTCATTTTCTGCTATAACTTCGTCTTCTTTTGTCCAGTTCTTCGTCTTCTCTTCATACTCTTTGTATTCTGCAGTATCTCCCCACTGTTCTTTCGCGCGTTCACAATATTCATCAATCTTCTTTGTATCAAACACTTTAAAATTCATATATTTCACTCCTATTGCCTTTATTCCCTGAGCGAAATTAATAAGATTTTCAAGATGTTCTTTTTTCATAGTAAGCAGTTCAATCTGCTGTTCTAATGCTCTGTTTCTGTCAAAGTTAGGTGCGTCTATTATTCCTTTAATCTCCTTGAGTGGAAATTCCAATTCTTTGAACAGCAAAATTTGCTGCAGTCTATCCAAAGATTTATCGTCATATAGCCTATATCCTGATTCGGTATACTCAACTGGTTTTAAAAGTCCAATGCTGTCATAATATTGCAGAGTGCGTATACTCACCCCTGTTAATTTACTTACTTCATTTACTGTCATCATCGTCATATCCTCCTCTCGACAAGCATACTCTAAAGTATTACGCAGCGTAGGAGTCAATAGTTTTTTCAAAAAATATTGTATATGAATTTCAGTTTAAATATGTGCAACCGCCCTTAATCTGCGATAATCGGCAATCCACTGGCTTCCATTCCATAATGATTCTCTGGTTAAATCCTCAACATTTTTAATAACTTCTGCCTGCTGCTTCTCACTCATCAATTCCAAATCAGATGCAAAAAACTGTTTTACCCAGTTGGCTAAACCTTTTTCATTATCTTTTAATGGCGTTGGTCTGTCATAATCATATATTTTGTCGATAACGAATCCGTTGTTTCTTAACATTTCAACAAAATGTTCACTTGTCGGGAAATTAAACTTTGGACTGTATTCATATCCAAATTCACTTCCTGCTTTCATAAATGCATTCTCAATCGCAGCAATATTTCCAGCAGCACCAAATTCGCATATCAATAAACCTCCCGGCTTCAATACTTTATGTATGTTATTCAACAAAGCATTATGGTCTGATTATTATTAACCGGCACAAGCTCTAAAAGTCCTTTGCCATATTCTGCTACAAAATCGTGTTTATTATCATATAATGATGCATTCCATTCACTCATAAAATTTTCTTTTACCTCTATATAATGTACATTTACAATTTCTTTATCGGATGCCTGATAACCGTTTTCCATTTTTCTGGAGCGACCTTTCTTGCATCTGACAAATAAATTTCATGGTGCAGTCTTGTTTTTGTTGTGTCATTAACATATCCGTTCTTATCAAGATATTCATTCATTAAAGCAACGGTAGCAGGCTCTTCATCAAATGAACCCAAATGCATTATTTGTACACACAATCCCTCATCAATTGTCATAAATTCTGCCGACGAACAATCCAATTTTTTCTTTTTAGCTGCCGTTTCAACTGCCCATTCAAAATCTCTCTGAGTTATAAAATCAGGCAGACGGATAACAGAAATCCAATTAAATGAAGCTTTATCCGTATAATCTATCCCATCTATATTGTCCTGCCACCAGAAACCCTCTAGCGGTGGAACTACATATTCAAAAAATCCTTTAATCTTGTAATCTGTTTTATAGCTCATTTTCAAAGTATATGCCACGGCATATAATACACTAATTGCCTGCTGATATGCTCCTCCCTCTTCGTTTGGATTGCCTTTCCCTCTGACTGCAATATAATTTGCTTTAGGAACAGTTACAATCTCTGGTTTATTTTTAGGCATATAAAATTCCTTATATTCCTTCTTAAAATCAAATGCCATATTTACCTCCGTAGATAACATTTTTCACCTGCAATAAGCCTTTTTTCATTCGATTAAATTCAAAAAAACATTTAATGTTCAACCATATAAAATCCCATGTTGGCTTTGAATTATATCCCTCCAAGATTCTTTGCTGTAACTTCTCCATTTTTCAGTTCAAATATAAGTTTCTGTCCCCTTTTTATTTCAGCTTTTGATTTGCCATGTGTCATTGCTACCCAGCAGGTATTAAGTCCAAGTTCCTGACATTTCAGCACAATCTTCTCCCCATAATATATTGCCTTACGCTGTGTCTTGCTTTCATAATCTCTAATATATCCATTCTCTAAACATTAATTTACCAGTTTCTTTTTATAATTCCAACGAATCTGCATTTAATAAAAATTCATACACATTCATGATTAAAATACCCTGCTCATTATAAAATGGTTTTGGTGTATCAGATGTAATTACAATCTTCTTAAATGAATCATTTATTTTCAAAAAAGGGCGGATTTCCTGTGTCATTTTTGCTTCCGTCTCCAGCATGTACGCTGACTGGATATAGTACTTTTTAGAACCCTTACTGCAGATAAAATCAACTTCCAGTTGTTTTTTTATCGGTTTTGCATCCTTCCCCTTTTCAACAACAGTCAGATTACCAACATCAACATGAAATCCTCTCATTCTTAATTCATTGTAAATTACATTCTCCATAGAATGTGTCACTTCCATCTGTCTATAATGAATTCTTGAATTTCTGAGTCCCATATCCATAAAATAGTACTTTAATGGCGTACCGATATAGGATTTTCCCTTAATATCATATCTATTTGCTTCTTCAATTAAAAATGCATCTTCCAAATATTCAATATATTTTGTAATAGTTGTTGCGGTAATCTTTGAGTTATTTATACTTTTAAATGTTTTCTGAAGTTTGTTAGGATTCGTCAAAGCACCTATTGCAGATGCCAAAACATCCAGCAGTGCTTCCATTTCTCCAACATTTCTTATCTTATTTCGCTTTACAATATCGCTAATATATGTCTCTTGAAACAGGTTATCCAGAAGCGTCATTTTCTGCTCATCCGTTCCAGCCAATACTACCAATGGAATACCGCCATAAGTAATAAATTCGTTCCATCCATCATATTTGTTACCATCATAGCAGCTCATAAATTCCGAAAAGCTCAAAGGGTACATATGAACCTCATCCCCTCTGCCGCCAAATTCAGTTGCTATATCTCTGGACAAAAACTTTGCATTACTTCCCGTTACAAACACATCACAATTCTTCTTATCCGCTAAACCATTAAGTACGCTCACAAACTCATCAAGCAACTGTACTTCATCTAAAAGAAAGTAATATTTTTCATCATCTTGAATCTGTTCCTTTGCCCAAGGGTAAAAGATTTTCGGGTCTCGGTATTCTATATTATCAAATAAATCAAATGCCATTTCGATGATGTGTTTTTCATCTATTCCATTTTCAAGCAAATGATTTTTAAACAGAGTCCGCAATAAATATGATTTTCCACATCTTCTTATTCCTGTTACAATTTTAATCAGACCATTTCCTTCACGCTTTATAAGTTGTTCCAAATAATAATCTCTTTTAATCTCTTTTGCCATGATATCCCTCCTAAAAGAAATTTCGGTTATTATATCCCTAAATATCTTTTATTATACCCAACAACATTATATTATTCAATTATTCTATAAGATATTATGGTCAATTTTTACCAAAATATCTTTCAGATTATTTTTGTATATCGTCAGACTGACAAACTTGAATTTAGCACTTCCACACCATTGTAAATTCCTTTTCTCCCGTATTATCATCTACACATTCAGATTGGATACTAAATTCTTCTCGCAGATAAAATTGAATTGCTCTCTCATTTTTTTGATAAACGTTCAATTTTAGAGTGGACTTGATTTTCTTCACCTGATCCAATAACTGTTTTCCAGTTCCCTTTGACTGTGCTACATCTTTTATAAAGATTCCTTCAATATAGTCGTTATTTAATCCAATAAATCCATCTATCTGATTTGCATTGTCAACTTCATGCACATATATTTCTGCAAGTGGCATCATTTCTTTTACCCTATCAAAGTTGCTTTTCCAGTAATCTTGAGATATAAAACTATGTGCCTGAATATTCGTATTCAACCATATTTGCATTACTGAATCTATATCACCAGCAACGTATTTCCTAATCATTTCATTGTCTCCTCTAATTCCGATTGAGATTTCACCTGTTTTAAAAGATTTAATAACTGTTATATCTTGTTATTAACTTCTCCGCAAACCCTTGAAAACACTGGATTTATCGCAGGTGAGCTTTCCCTTATTGTTTCCCTTGTGTTATACCGTCCCATCAGTGTTTACGAACTCTGATAAGGGAAAAAACAATGGTGCAGGACATCTACTCTGTGTCGACCGAAGCGGCAGCGGAGACCAAAAAAACTGATAACACATTATAACACAAAATGAAAGTGACATGGTGAACTGATTGAAATGCTTCTGATTTTTGTAACAAATGATTGATTGAACGATAAGGAGATAAGATATGCAGAGGATTCCTTAGAAATTTAATTCAAAGATAAATAAGGGACAAATAACCCTTTTAGATTTATTTGTCCCTATTATTGGGAGTGTCACGTTTTTTATTCTTATATTTTTGCACAATCCATTATGATTTTCTGGCACATATCATATCCTAACACAGAACTGTTCAGGCACAACGTATAATTACTGGCTTTTCCCCATTTCTGCTCGGTGTAAAAGTTATAATTTGCCATACGTCTTTTATCTGTGTCTGCCATCATTTTGACTGCTTCCTTCTCTTCAACATTTTATAATCCTCCTTGTTTTGCGGAAGCAAAATCCGAACCCTTTGGTGAGAAGAGGATTTTGCCTCCTTTTTCTGCAAAAAAAAAAGTGTGCACTTACCCCGTAAGCTGGACTTACGCTGATAAGCTACACACTTTAAAATGCATTATATATTTTTCTTTTTGAAAATTGTCAAACAAAAATTAGAAATTACTATTTATCAAAATTGATCTGCTTTTTCAACCGGCCATGACTTTCTGAGTGCCACATAGGAAATCAGAAAATTTGCAAACCAGCCGGCTGGTACAGCAAGCCAGACAAACTCTATACCAAAACGAGGTGCACAAATCAAAGCAACTGACAGGCGGATTGCAAGGTTAACCATATTAGCTATAAGAAATGGCCGCATGATTCCCAGCCCACGAAGGACTCCATCAGTAGCCATCTTGATACCCATGAAAATGAAAAAGTAACCTAACCATTTCATGTAATCTCCTGACACCTGATATGCCAAAGCTGTTCCATCTTTACCAAGAAACAGTGAAGAAATGTGTGTATGCAGTGTCTCAATGACTATGAAAGCAAGGACTGCAAAACATATATCTAACACAAGCGCAGCGTGATATCCTTTTTTAATACGCCCAATTTTCTTTGCGCCAAGATTCTGGGAAACATAAGGTGACACTGCATTTCCAATGGATACAAATATAAGTGAAAATACATTTTCTACTCTCATTGTCGCAGCATAACCTGCGAGTGCCTGTGTGCCGAACGGATTTACAACTGCCTGTACTATCATCATGCCAATTGATACTGTAGACTGCTGAAGAATTGATGGTATGGCAATCTGAAGCATTGAACGTAACTCTTTCCTGTCAAACCAGTCAAAGTTACTTTTATACCGACGCATCCGGCAAAGGAAAATCACAAATGAAAATACAGCTGAGATACCCTGTGCAATCAATGTTGCAAGAGCTGCACCAAACACGCCAAGTCCTAAACCAGCAACCATCCAAAGGTCCATCAGAATATTTAAGACGGAAGAAAATATCAGAAGTGCCAATGGAATCTTTGATTCACCGATTGAAGTAAACATTGTTGAAAGAATGTTGTACATAAACAGAAACGGAAATCCCACAAAATAAACACGAAGATACAGTACAGCTTCATCCAGTATATCAGCCGGTGTCTGTAATAAGCTCATCATTGGGTGTGATAACCCGAAACCAAAGATTCCCAATAATACACTTAAAATCAGGAAACTGATTAATGATGTTGATACAATGGTCTTCATTTTACTATAATTTCTTGCACCAAAATAACGGCTCACAAGCACTCCGGCACCTACCCCGGCACCAAGTGCCACACAAATAAATACATTTGTGAGAGCAGCGCATGCTCCGACAGCCGCAAGTGCAGATGAACCGACAAACTGACCGACAATAATTGAGTCAGCCATATTATATACCTGTTGGAAAAAACTGCCCAGAATCATAGGCATAGCAAAAACAGTCAGTGCTTTAAGGGGCGCATCAGTAATTAAATATTCATCCTTTGACATTCTCTTATTTCTCCTTGAATCCCTCATTTTTATCCTCTGCCCATATACCCCCTGATATAATTCACAGCATCACTTATTTCATCAATAATCTTATCTGGAATCTGCAGATTATACTGTCTTAAATCTACATTCTGTAACAACTGTCCAAGGCTTGTACCCTGATTGTATTGAACAATAAAAAGGCTGTATAGAGGTATTTTGTCCCCGAATACATCCATGTAATTATTAACAAGTGAGAAGTTGATAGTTCCAAGCATTGTGTGACATTCAGCAAGATACAATTTATCAGGAATATAGTCATACACATGCATTTTATCATTCTTAATCTCTTCTAACAATAATTCCTGCTCATTTTCTGGTTCAGCATCCATATCTTCTTCATAAAAATCCGATTCTGAAGCAGCAGCTGTATCCTCACTTGAATGGATTTCTTCTGCTGTCTCCGGGAATTCCGATATATCAATTCCTTCAAACAAAGTACTCATATCCCCTAGATTATTATCTTTTTCTCTCTCCCCAGCCTTGAGATCCCAGCCGTCAACAAACTGCTTATAATTACCATAATTATTCTTAAGAAATTCCATATTATCATATATTTCCTGTTCATTAACTCGCATCTTTGCGATGGTAAGAATTGCATTGCCAAGCTGATCAATTGTTCCCATATATTTACCGGTAAATACATCATCCTTTAACACAAGCGACAGAAATAATGGTTCTCCTGACACATTTTTATAACCGGTATCAACAAATACATTGGTTGCATCATAACTTGTTACCATCTTAAGCTTAACATCCATATATATAATATGTTCATATGGATCAGCCAGAACATAATCTATTATCTTTGATATAGTCGGTGTCTCCACCGTTTCATCCACATTTTTTCTAATATTATATAAAACTTCTTCTTCTTTTCTCAGATAAATATTCTTGTATATATTGGTCATTGCCCCTTCCCCCCTCTCACTGTAAAAGCTTCATAAGTTCAGGAACAACCGCCTTCAATTGTTTCTGTACCTCATAAGGAATCTTTCCATAATCAATATTATCTGCCATATGGATTATTGCAGTATACTGATATTGCGGAATTGTTAATGTATATGCGCTTCCGACAAACAAAGAATTAATAATACTTACATTAATCTTTCCAAATAATGTCGTTATCTCCGCTATTACATATGTACCGTTCTTAACCTCATAGACAACCGGCAAATTATTAATACTCATGCTCTGGATAATTGTCTGCTCCATCTCCACGGCATAATTACTATCGTCACCGGTATACATCATCTCCTGCGTTTCTTTTATCTTGTTACTAATAAAATCGACAGTTTTAGGAATCAGTGGCTTTAGTTCTCTTTTTGCACGCTGCCATCCAATCAGGTAGCTATAATAAACAATATCATTCTTGTGTGCCTTATTAAATGGCAGTATGGATAATGAAGCTGCTATCTTGTTAAGCGTCCCACAATAACTTCCTACAAATGCATCGCCTCTTTTAGTAAGATTAATATAAATAAGTTCTTTAGTATCCGGTTTTATATATCCGGTTTCAACCAGGGCATTAGTCGCTTTATGAACACTTTGTGGTGCCATTGAAGCATCCATATGATAAATTCTGTTTTCTATATCTTCATTGACATATGCAACAATATCTTCAACACTAATCTGACCAGCGTACACATGAAGCAGATAAGCTATATTATTTTTAAGACTCTCAACTCCCTTAATTGTATAGCCTTCTGCAATAGTAGCATTCCGTGATTCCACACTTACCCCTTTACTTTGATTACTAAAAACTCTCTTATTTCCTGATGGACAATAAAATGTGAGGTATTTGGCATCAATTTGTGCAAAATAATTCTCAATATCAGCATTCGCTTTTTCTAAAGTCCTGATACACTGCCTTTTTCTGCTCTTCTCAAGTCTTCTGTTATCAAGAATCATTGCCAGCTCATTTGTCGGAATCCTTGTATCATCAAATGACCACTTAATAAGTGGTAATCCCGCATCTTTTAATCTTTTATTAAGGTTATTCGGATTCTGTGAATAATGTGTATCACTTATAAATGCTTTAATTTCCTTATGTTTAGGTGCATTAACATCATATAATGCCTCACTGTTCTTATGCATTACATGCCTCATGTCAGAGGCCCATTCAAGTACATCACACTGCTGTTCTGTCAGGCTGTCAGCCAGATTCGCAGATGTTGCTATTTCCTTGTTCCGCTCCATTCGCATTTTTACATATTCTTTTGATAAACTTATAAATATCCCTTCCTTCTATATTATTTTAAACTTGACAAATGCTGTTTATATTATAAACTTTCTCACATATAATTCCAATTAATTTATTATAAATCTGGTCATTTCACGAAAACATTTCTTTACCGGAAATATTCAAAAAAGCGCCCAGAAACTGCCCCGCAGCCTATCCGCTGCTTCTGTCTCTGAACGCTGTTATTCTCTTATAGATTTCTTCAATGTTATTATTTGTTAAAATGTGCATTTCTTCAAAGTTTTATTCTGGCTTTTTGTGACTTTCTTCTGGATTGTGGCAAATCGCCATTGTATTCCAGCTGCCTCCCGTCCTGCTTATCCCATGTGCCAGATACCCGCTTCCTATCAATTCATAATACATCTCACTCTTATAGGTAAAATTCCTCTGTTTTCCCCTGTTAGTCCTGTGTATACCACTGCTTTTTAATGATTTTTCCTATAAATGTCTCATGTTCGGTAACTTTATAGGCAAATTTCGCAACTATTTCTATAGTCATTATCATTTCTGTCCTATAAAACTTACAAAAATACGACTACCTATAGGTATCATGTTATTCATACTGTTCTCTAGGGGGACAAAATTGTCATGGTTATCCCTATCGGTCTTCTGTATCATATTATACATTCTTCTCCCCAAACACTCATAGCACTAACTGAACAAATCCTCAAAATACATCATAATCAAACCCGACCCAAGCAAAAGCACAAAGATTGATACAGCAGCAAATGACAAAACAATCAATCTTATAATTGTATTTCTTTTATCATCAGGATTCTTTTTCTTCCGGATAAAATACACCGGCAGCATCAAAATTGTAAGAATTATCGTTCCACCCAAAATTATAGGTAAAAATGTCCTTATTAATGTCATGCTTTAATCCCCCATACTGTCCAAAAATAAAATTCTTTCATGAACAGTCAAACGATATTTTCCCTATACCACCCCAATATACGCAACTGTTTCCATCGGCACTTCAATACGGTTGTCAACTGAAAATGTATCAAAAATGTGGTTAATTTCCTTCAGATATTCCGTGTAACCTTCATTGCCTTCTTTCAATGAATACGATGATGACAACACGCGGTCAATATAGCCCTGCCTGTCATATATCAGCGTATTATCAGTACGGAACACCTGACATTCTCCCGCATAAAAAGCAACACATTTTTCATGACTCATGCCATTGGAAAATCCATGAAATTCAGGATTATATCTGTGCCGCAGCTCTGCCAGAGCCTTTGTACATGCGGCTTCTACATTTCTGGAATTGTAGACAATAATCACCTTCCCACTCGGCTTCAGAATCCGCCTGCATTCTTTCTTAAATTCGTCACAGTCAAACCAGAGAAATGCCTGCGCTGTAGTTATGTAATCAACACTTCTGTCTGGCAGATTCGTATCTGTATCACTGCCATTGACAGATATATAATTTTCATTATAAGACAGCTTTTCCTCTGCTTTCTTACGCATATCATCATTAGGTTCTCCCGCATAGACTTTGTATCCACAGCCTAACAACTGCTCTGTGAAAATCCCTGTTCCCGAACCAATATCCGCAAATACTCTTCCTGCCGGAATATTCAATACATTTTTCAAATATTCAAAAAGCTCTGCGGCATATTTGGGTCTTGCTTTGGCATACATTTCGCTTTTGCCATCAAAACGATTTGTGTGTGTCATTATTTACTCCCAGTTACTCTCTGCTTCGTCCAACTTCTTTACAAGTGTATCTTTAAGAGCTGTAAACGTAGGAATAAAGCTGTCGCGTATCAGTAGAATCAATTCATCTACTTCCTCCTCATTATATATATGAACAGAGGTGTTGCGCTTTTTTAACATAAGCAGCCATGTTTCTGAATTATTGATAAATCCAAATTTATAACCAAGCTGCAGAATCTCTCGTGGTGATCCAGTAGAAGAATCTTCTACACCATGTTTTCTCATAATCTCCTGCAACGCTTTCCATGCAAGTTCAAAAGTAAGATTAAATTGTCCAATAACCCCTGTCCGGTATATATCATTAGTTTCTGCCATCTTAAAATCCGCGTTTGCTAATATAGTCAGACAATTAATAAAGTTATCAAGCTTTTTCATAAATCACTACACCGTCCTTTTCTATCTCCTCTTTTAATTCATCTGAAATTGATATATCTGCCTGTACAATATCAAACATCAGTAGCGAATGTGTTTTTTCCTTTACATCCCAGTAAAAACCATCAAAATCCCCACCATACACAGCAATATCTATATCACTCCGTTCCGTGTTCGTACCTCGCGCACGAGAACCAAAAAGTATGATTTTGGTAATAGAATGTTCCTTTGCAAAAGAAACAATTTCTCTTAATATCCGGTCTGGTAAATTGTATTTCATATTCAATATTGCCCCCTTATCTGCACTCATTATACTTAATTCTGTCCATAAGCACAATGAGCTTACCCCATTGTTTTCCTATAAAACATATATGAATAGATTACCGGCAGAATACATGGCACAATGACAAGCCCAAGAAGTATCCACACATTTTGAAATGGTGAGGTTACAATCATGGCAATTCCCCCAATTACCATACATTTCCCACCAAATCTATGTGTATGATACCAATTATCAGAATCGTTCAATGCCCAGGAAACACGAAAACCAAGGCTATAGTTTGGTTTTACCTTAGGAATAAAATTGCCTAAAATAAGATAAAAAACTCCAATGAGCAATCCGCAGACAAATCCGATATCAAGCTTGTATCCCATATTAAATACATAAAGTGTATTGCAATTAACCAAAGAAATCACCGGGCAAATCCACATAACAACATAGAATGCCTTTTTGCTTATATTTTTTCTCTTGGGGTCAATATTAGTTGCAACTATACATATAAGATGAAAAAGCAGCATAATTACCGGAAGTCCAAAGACTGCAAATGCTTTGGAACAATATCCATCTGGTTGATTGTCAACTCCAAAATGTGTTGCAACAGAAACCGGCAGCTGCCTCCATAAAATTAAACCTATAACGATTGGTAGCAATGTTATGACAGATGTTAATATTAACATTTTTTTATGTTGTCTGATCATGGTCTTTTCCTCCTTTTAGTTCGCTAATCCATAATAAAATCTCCTCAAGCACAGTAGCGTTAAGCTCATAATAAATGTATTTGCCATCCCGCTCGTCACGAATCAAATCAGCTTCCTTCAAAACAGACAGGTGTCTGGAAACTGCCGCACCCGAAATTGAAAAATGATTGCTAATCTCTCCAGCAGACATTCGGGACTGCTTAAGCAGATTAAGTATCTCTCGTCTTGTAGGATCAGCAAGCGCCTGAAGCGTATCCTGCATGCTCACATTCATTCCTCCTTCATTTAACATTTAACTTAAATGTTAAATGAATTATAGCACACCACCTTTATTTGTCAAGAACACAATTCCTTTTATCAATGCCGAGGACCTTTCCGTCTTTTTTTTATATTGTCCTCATTAACACCATAATAACTGTATAAATCTTTCCTCTCAAACTCTGCTATAAACACACTAGCTTCCTATAAATTCATGATTAATCTACATCTTATAGGTATATTCCGCAATTCTTCAGTCAAGTCCAAATTTGTGTGTAAATTCATCTTCCAGCTATATTAGTCCGTCTA